>JAEEGL010991342.1_pt1 | contig 14761 bp, 12 predicted proteins | sample 9134231 | NCBI WGS metagenome assembly JAEEGL01 (sample SAMN16246548, study PRJNA631951) | gut metagenome | biome: gut microbiome; feature: rumen; material: fiber-attached | host: Bos | place: Iran: Karaj | collected 2018-10 | reverse complement strand
TACTCGCAAGGTCTGGTGGAAGGCATACTGACCGACATCGCCTATTGTATCAAGCACCTCGCCATGGACGGCTACGTCATCAAGATCGACAACCTCGGACTGTTCAAGGCCTCCGTAGAGGGCAACGGCCTGACGCTCGAGACTGGCTCGAAGGTCTCCGCAGGACGCGGTGCCCAGCGCACCGAAGAGGAGCTGCAGGCGAACCCCGCCACTCAGCAGTTTGCCGTCAGCGACGTGAAGCTCATCATGCAGGCCACGGGTGAGACCACCATCGACAAGATGAACGCGGACGCAAAGCTCTCGTTCACCTCGAAGACCAAGGCGATGATCAAGAGCCTCACCGGCAGCGACGCTACCGAGGACAACAACGGTGGAGGCGGTGGTGACAACGGCGGCGGCAACAGTGGCAGCTCGCAGAACAGCGGTGGTTCGCAGAGCAGCGGCGACGACCAGCCTGATAACAACTAACAGATAAGCGTATGAACAAGACTGTTAGGACGATCCTGCAAATGGTCGGTTATCTCATCAACTTCCTCCTCGGACGGAAAGGTGAAAAGAACGAACGGAGTCATGGAACAGAAAGGCTTTAAGATCTCTCAGTACGCATGTGCGGTGCTGCTCATCGTGAGCAGCATCGCGCTCGTGGCGTATCAGGTGGTTGCCATTGACGATGTCGCCAGCGGACTGCTCTACTATGTGGCGCAGTCGTTCCTGCTCGCAGGGTCGATCTTCGGCCTCGATCAGTATATCAGAATCATAAAGAAACAATGATGTCACACAGAAAAAAACAATATAATCATGAAAGAGAATATCAATGACGTAAGACTGTCACAGCACTTTAAGCTGAGCGAATTCCTCAGATTAGACAAGTATCCGGCGAATATCCCGACGATGCAGGTCGTGGCGAATCTGACCTATGGCTGTCATCAGCTACTGGAGCCGGCAAGATTGCTCGTAGGGCCGATCATCATCAATTCGGGCTTCAGAAATGAGGCGGTCAATAGCAAGGTTGGCGGCATGAAGAACTCACAGCACCTGACAGGGCAGGCTGCCGATATCCGTCCGAAAGACCCAAAGCATTTCCAGCAGTTGGTGGATTTCCTAAAGTCGTGGGAGTACACCGACCAGTTGCTCACCGGCTCCGGCTGGCTCCACATCTCGTGGAATCCCCTCGGACAGCCGCGCCACTATGTCCGCATCGGCTATTACAAGTAGCACACTATTATTTGCCGCTAACGTCTTTAATGTCAGCTTTCAGCATTTCAACAATGTCGCAGTGAATTACACGACGTGAAAACTCCTCAGGCTTCAGCACCGACCCCGTGATCAAGATTGCGGTGTTTTTACTTTATTTAACGCAATCACATACAAGATTTTCCCTTTTTTGTCATTACCTTTGTAGAAGAAATCAAAAAACGACATGTAAAAATGAAAAAGAACAGTTTATTATTGAGTGTGCTTCTGCTGATGCTGGCAGGATGCAGCAGCGATGACGGCTTAAGCAGTAATGACGGCTTAGATGATCCTATCATGCAAAATTGGACGCTGAACACACTTCTGATCACCAATAGTGAAAGTGTTGATGCAGAAGAATACGCTGTGACAAACAACAAGTTTTATATCAACGCGATGCCTACATATGATAATGATAGTCCTCGTTTTATTTTTCATTGTGATATAGAGAAGTCACTTGATTTACAAACACTGATAATCCGAATAAAAGGCATCAAGCAAGACATAGATGCATTTCAAGTGGAAGAGACATTCCTGTTGAACCAGTTTAATGCCAGTTTGATGCCAATCGAATGGTGCGGCACCACACTTGCGCAATTTGAGGCCACAAAAGGGAGCATCAAACTGGTGAAGAAGAAAAAGGTTGGCGACAAAGACGTATTAACCTTTCAAATCAACGATCTGACTTTCGAAAGGGGTTACACCATTAATGGCACTGTGGATTTCGAATATGAGGGAACCGTGTATTGAATATAGCATGAATATGAAGAAACATCTATTTTTGATGGCAGCCGTTGTGCTGAGTGGTGCGATGGTGTCGTGTTCGTCTTCAGATGAAGCTGTGGATATAGGCGAGGCCAAGACTATTGTGAACATGCTGTCGGAGTCTGCTCCCATCGAGCTGACCCCAGAGCAATGGGTGTTTAAAGACGACAACAACAAGTTTACGCTCAACTTTCTGAAGACCGTCAACGAGACGGACCGTAGCGGCAAGAGCTTTATCTATTCACCGCTGAGCATCACCTACGTCTTAGGAATGGTGAACGATGCGGCTACAGGTCAGACAGAACAGGAACTGGAGCAGACGCTTGGCTTCCGCCAAGGAGGCATCAAGGCGGTGAATGACTACTGTAAGAAGCTGATTGACGGTCTGCCAAAAGTGGACAAAAAGGTGACGCTCAACATCGCCAATGCCATCTTCCTAAACAATGACTACTCTCTGAAGCCACAGTTCACTCAGGACATGCAGACCTACTACGATGCCAAAGCAGAAGCCCTCGACTTTGAAGCTTCTGAGACGCTCGACCACATCAACGGTTGGGCCAGCGAGAAGACCAACGGCATGATACCTGACATCCTGGATGAAGTCAACCCAAATATGATCTCGTATCTGCTGAATGCCATCTATTTCAAGGCAGACTGGGCCTCGAAATTCGACCCGAAGAACACCAAAGAAGAGGCCTTCACCACAGAGGCAGGCAGCGCGACATTGCCGATGATGCGTCAGAACGTGCTCATCAACTATAGCCGCAACGCCATCTTCTCCGCTGTCAAGATGCCCTATGGCAGCGGCATGTGGACGATGACCATTATGTTGCCCGAAGAGGGAAAGACCACAGACGATATCATCAATCGGATAGCATCATTCGGTTTCGAAGGTATGGAAGGTTGGTGGTGTGGCACGATGGGCGATCCGGTGCCAGAAAGCATTTTTTCTCCTCACGAGGTGGACTTGAAGCTGCCGCGCTACGAGACGTCATCAGATACGGATAAAATCGACGGCAAGCTGATCGGACTGATGAAGAAGATGGGCATCAACCGTGCTTTTGATGATAATTTAGCAGAGATTCCCAATATGTGTGAACTGCCTGTCTATATCGAAATGATGCGCCAGAAGGCCAAGATAAAAGTCAACGAAGAGGGCTCTGAGGCTGCTGCTGTGACTGTAGCTGGGGTAACAAACGAGTCAATGGGTCCCGAGCCAAAGAAATACCCCAAGGCCACGTTCCACGCCAACCGCCCCTTCGTCTATGTCATCCGCGAGGCATCATCGGGTGTCATCCTCTTCGTCGGAAAGTTTACGGGTAAGTAAGGCAACCGCCCCCGTAATTCACGCTGGCGCCCACTGTAATCATTTGTTAAGGTTGAACCTTAATCCGAAGCTGATTGATGGGGCGAGCGGGTGCTCCTTGTAATAATGTTCGAAGTAGGTTCCGTCGTCGAAATAATAGCCAAGAGACGGCTCGAGATAAACGCCAAACTGCGGCGTGAATGAATATTCACCTCCGGCAGCTGCGTTGACCGACCATTGCCAAGGCTTTTCTCCATAGAAGTCATCAGCACGTTTATTATCGAATGAGCCACCGATATACTTTTCGAGCATCGCGCCTCCTGAGAGATAGATGCGGAAATGACCTGCAGACCACAACTGCCAGACGATGCCAAGAGGAACGCCTAAGTAATGCAGTTTTTGACTGCACCTTGTATTCTCATAGATTGGTATGACGCATTCGGAATAGAGATAGGTATAGCTGATTCCGCTTAGCAGAGAGAGCCGATCGTTAAGACGGTACTGCACCCCGAGGCCAAACCTTACAGGCAGGCGATGCGTCCAGACGTACTTTGTCTGGGAGAATGACTCGCCAGGGTTGGAAGTGCTGTTATTGTAGTCAACTTCTGTTTTTCCTATACCTGAATGAGGGTTAATTGGGTTGAACAGAGGATTTGTATTGACCAAGTTGTTGGCGGCAAGCAGTCCTCCTGAGGCAGTCAAGTCTAAAGACCACCTGTCGGGTGTTGCATTTCGCTTTGGCAATAATTCTGACGGCAGCGGTTGATTAATGACAGGAGCACCCGCAGGTTTCTTCGCCTGAGGTTCAGAAGCAGAAGGTTCAGAAACTGACTCCTCGCTCTCGGGCTGCTGAGGTTCTTCCTTATCCATGACGTCCTCAGACTCACAAGAGGTCGGCTCACAAGGGCGCGCCCCACTTTGTCTCGGCTCGCAAGGAGTCGTCTCGCAAGGAGTCGTCTCACAAGGTGTCTGAGACTTTGTGAGGTCGTCTTCCTTCGGCACTTCTGTTGCGGGCGTGTCTGATTGCACTGGAGGAATCTTCTCGCTTTTCACAGCGAGCACTTTCGTTTCGACGTTGTTATTAAGCTGGTGGATGGCAAAGAATCCGGCAAGGGCGAGGAGGACAGCCGCAGCAGTATAGTACCAACGCATATTGGTACTGCGCGCAGAGGGTGTAAGAGCGGGCTCTGGAGTCATCCCCAGCTCTTTACAGAGGTCTTCCCAAAGGCCCTCTGGCGGAGCCATCTCGTGCCCCTCCAGCCTCTGACGTAATTGTTCTTCCCAACTCTCTTTCATCGCTTACTGTCGATTAGTTCGTTTATTCTCTTTGCCAATACTCTCTTTGCAAAATGGAACTGTGATGTTGATGTGCTCACAGTGATCCCCAGCAACGCCGCTATCTCCTTATGAGGGAAGCCCTCAAAGACATGTAGGTTCACCACCGTTCTGTAGCCGTCGGGCAGTTCACTTATCAGTCTGTGCAGCTCGTCATCCGATATGTTCCTCGTCTGCGGCTCGTCGTCGGATATCTGCATAGCCTCAGCGTCCTGCTCCACGAACAAGAGTCTCTTTCGTTCTCGCAGGAAGCCGAGTGCCTCGTTCACCACCACCTTTTTCATCCAGCCTCTGAAACGCTCCTCACCCCGATAGTCGATGGTAGGGATGGCGGTGAAGATCTTCACGAAACTGTTCTGCAGCACGTCCTTCGCATCCGCTTTCGAAGGCACATAGCGGTAGCAGACCGATGACAGCTCCCTGACGTACATCTGATAGAGCTGGCTCATCGCCCTCTGGTCTTTCTGCCGTATGCGCTCAACGAGATTAGCGACCATATTTTATTGTTCGTTCTACCTTTAGAATGTCAAAAATACGAAAATCTTGTATGAGACTGCCGTATTTTTTGATTCTTTAACACAAAAATAAGGATTAGGGCCTGACCCCAGTAGGAGGTTTCAGGCGGAGGACGAGGGGAAGGTGGTCGCTGTAGCCAGACTGGTGGCGCATGCCGATGTAGGTGCGGCGGGGACGGTAGCCGCCGTAGAGGGGTTCGGGTTCAAGGAGGAAGAGAGGGGCATGGATGAAGGCGGTGTCCACCTTATTATATATAGCGCGCGATGCAAGGATATGGTCAATACTCCCCCACTCGCCCTGATAGCGATAAGTGCCACGCACGCCGTTCTGGCCACGGGCATCGCGCGTGAGATTACAGATGCCATGCTGACCGATCAGCCTTAAGGCGGGACTGTCGGCACCGTCGTTGAAATCGCCCGCAATCAATATCTGGGCATCAGGATGAAGGTGCTGGATGGAGTCGAGCGACTGACAGAGCCGTTCTGCCACCGTCATTCGGAAAGGCCGAGAATAGCGTTCGCCGCCAAAGCGGCTGGGGAAATGAACCACGAAGATATGAAGCGTATCGCCTGTGACCACCTGTCCCGAGACATAGAGGATGTCGCGCGTGGGCCGCATACCCTCTATAGGCGCTATACGAAGACTATAGCTGCTAACAGGCGCGAAGGAGAAGGGCGAATAGAGCAGCGCCACATCGATGCCGCGAAGGTCGGGCGAAGACGTCATCAGATACTCATAGCCGGCATTGCGCAGCAAAGAGCGCTTACTAAGGTCGACGAGCACCGAATCGTTTTCGACCTCGCAGAGCGCGATAAGATCGGGAATGCCCTCCGCACTACAGGAGAGCAGCGACTGCGCGATATTGTTCAGTTTCTGCCAGTAGCGCTTCTTCGTCCAATGGCGCGTGGCATCGGGCAGGAACTCCGCATCGTCCTTGCCCGCATCATCGTGATAATCAAACAGATTCTCGCAGTTAAGCTCAATAAGCGTCAACTGCTGGGCAAAGGCATTAATAATGAATAATGAACAATTAAAAATTATGATTACCATGCAAGCTCTCCTAAAAGACTGCATGGTAATCATAATTATTAATCCTTAATCTTTAATCCTTAATCATCAGCACACCTTCTCCAGGCGCTTCATCATCGCGAACATGAAGAGGGCTGCAACAACACAGACTGCGATAAACACACCCCAGACGACGGTGAGGGGGATGTCACCCCAGAGATAGCCGCCGACACCGACGAGCTTGTTACCGATGGCGGTAGATACGAACCATCCGCCCATCATCAGACCCTTCAGCTTTGGAGGCGCCACCTTCGACACGAACGAGATACCCATCGGGCTGAGCAGCAGCTCACCGAAGGTAAGAATCAGATAGGTGCCGATCAGCCAATAAGGCGAAACGAACGATGCGGCATCGCCAGCCACCTTCTGCTCGTTAGGCGTAAGCAGACCCTGAGAGGCAACCATCATGACGATGAAGGCCGAGGCAGCCACCAGCATACCATAGGCGATCTTACGCGGCGGCGTTGGCTCCTTGCCCTTGCTGGCCAGCGAAGCGAAGATAGCCATTGACACAGGCGTGAGGGCGACGACATAGAAGGGGTTGAACTGCTGGAAGATCGGGGCTGAGATAGCAACCTCGCCAGTGGCCTGCGTGTATTTGTAGCCAAGCACTGCGAGCGCCAGCAGGATGATGACGGCAGAGATGCCCTTGCCCTTAGAGGTCTTGCTCTGGAAGAGTGAGAATCCGGCATAGACAATCAGGATGATCATCACGAGGTTGATCACATCGAACGGCATGGTATCAGTACCCGTAGCCGACTTAGCCGTAAACTCGTCAGCGAAGTAAGTCAGCGAGAGGCCATTCTGGTGGAAAGCCATCCAGAAGAAGATGACCACAGCAAACACCAGGCAAAGGGCCACAACGCGCTGAGTGGTCTCCTCCTTGCTCAGTTCGGGTTCGGTGGAGGCAGCCTGAGCCTTGTCGGCCTTGCCCTTGCCACCCTCGACATGACGGAAGGTGCCACGGAACACATAGTAGATGGCGATAGAGAGAATCAGCGACGCACAGGCGATGGCGAAGGCGAAGTGATAGGAATCGTTCACACTCGTGCCAAGGTTCTCCTGCGACCACTCCATAATTCTGACGGCAGCCGTCGGCGCAAAGAGCGCACCGATGTTGATGGCCATGTAGAACAGGGAGAAACCGGCATCGCGCTTGTTGGCATACTGGGGATCGTTGTAAAGGTCGCCGACCATCACTTGGAGGTTACCTTTGAAGAGTCCCGTGCCGAAGCCGATGAGAACCAGTGCCACCAGCATGACGATCAGCGCAAAGGTGTCGCCACCCAGGGGCACAGACAAGAGCAGATAGCCAGCGAACATGATTAAGATACCGGCAGTAACCATACGGCCAAAGCCATAGCGGTCAGCCAGCCAACCGCCGACAATGGGCAGGAAATAGACGAGCATGAGGAAATCGCTGTAAATCTCACCAGCCCAACCTGCATCCAGGCCGTAATTGGCTCTCAAAAACAATGCGAAGACGGCCAGCATCGTGTAGTAGCCGAATCGCTCACCAGTGTTGGCCAGTGCCAACGCAAATAAACCTTTTGGTTGTCCTTCAAACATAGTTATTTAATTTTAGAGTTTTTTGTTCTGATGATATCAAAGAGGTACGTGAACTTTATCACGATGTTTCCGAAGTTGGAACGGGCGAAATAGTCACGCTTTGTGGCGCCATAGATATTGCCGAGGCCATAGTAGTAACGGCCCTCGATGAGAAAGTGGCCGAGATGGCGGTTGCTCCATTCAAGACCGATGCCGGCAGTGATACCGTAGTCGAACTTGTTCTCAACGGCCATCGTGTCCTGAGCCACCACATGCGACGCACGCTTCGAAGCATACTGATAGTCCGGAGAGAAGTACTTGGGGTCGTTGCCCGGGTTAAAGGCCGGATCATGCACGTCGAAGTTGGATTCAGTCGTCTCACCAAGATAGGCGCCAAACTGAGGCCCTACCTGGAAGAAGAACTGCATGCCGTTGCGCTCCCTACCCCAACCGAGACGAGCGAGCAACGGAATCTGGAGATAAGTGATACGACGAGAGTAGTTCAGCGTCTGCGTCTCATCGTTATGCATCACGACAGGCTCGTCGTTCAGGTTCCAGATGCGTTCCTTCCAACCTATCTCGGCGTAGTTCAGTTCACCAACGATGGCACAGATGCTGCTGAAATATTTCTCGCAGGTGTAACGGGCCGTAAATCCAAATGTCTTGCCGGCAAGCATGTCCTGCGGCACAGTCGGCACGAAGGCGATGTTACTCAGCGTATAACCGGCGCTGCCTCCGATGGCGAAGTCGTTGCGGAATTCACCCACCTGGGCGTATGAAGTGAATAGTGAACAGTGAATAGTGAACAGTGCAGTAAGCAGCACCCTCACCATCCAATTACACTTCACTCCCCTAATTATTATCTTGCTATTATTCATTCTTCACTCTTCTCTCTTCTCTCTTCACTTTTCACTATCTCACCGTTTCTATTCTATTGTCTGTGGTGTAATGCACCAAGAGCAGGCTCCGGTTCTGAAGACCACCATTCCCCATGCGCTCAAACGCCAAAGGCGTCTGTACAGGGGGATAGCCGAACATGCCGGCTGCGCCATTGAACGTCTTGCCGTACTTGTGCAGACCCTTCAGGAAGAAGAAGGCGTGGTCGAAGCCTGTCAGCGCAAAGCGAGGCAGGGCATACTGCATGTCGGCATGGAAATTCCAGCGGTACTTCTGTTCCAGACGCTGCGTCGAAGCCAACAGCGGGTTGTAATGGAACACGGAGGGGATATAGGTATCGTACCTATAGTAGTTGTCGAGATGTGTACGGGTGTACGAGAGCCACTCGGTATAGCCGAACATTGTGATGCCAAGCGTAGGTTCCTTCAGCATCAGCCCGTTGAGCTTGGCAAAGGCGACGCCCAGTTCTGCCGAGCGGCCTGTATTCAAAATGACGATGTTCCGCTGCGTACGGCTGAAAGCCTTTGAGAACGCTTCCTCGCTCGACTTCAGGTTGGTGATGTTATACACGATGCCCCGTGTATCCAGCTGCCGGCGCAGGCCGGAGGTGAAGGGTGCCTTCTTGCTGGTAGAGTCGTTGCAGTCGATGAACACAGGGTGATAGTCCTTGAACGTCGCCAGGAAGCGGTCGATGCTGGCCGTAGTGACATTCGTAGGCGACTGCCAGACCTGAAAAATGTTGCGGTTGGTGAGCAACTGAGGGGCATTGATGGAGAAAGGAATCACCATCAGGATGTTATTACGCTCCACGAAGTCGGACATCGCCTGCATCTGCTTGGAGTAGAGCGGTCCGAAGATGATGTCGCATCGGGCAGCGTCCCTGTCTTGCAGGATCGGGGTGAGATCGGCATTCTCAGCAGCGTTCCATGCGTGGATGTCGACAGAGATGCCGCTCTGCTTAAGACTGTCGCAAGCCATGAGGATGCCACGATAGTACTCCACCATGCGCTTTCCGTCGCCATTGATGTTGTGCAGGGGCAGCATCACACCCACACGGATGGCGCGCTGACGGACATCGTCGGAGGAATCCTGGGCAAAGGTGTCCACGGCAAGGAAAATTGCCACCAACAACAGGAAATATCTCAAAAATCTCGTCATAAATCTCTTCATTTTGCGAATTACGATGCAAAATTACAAAATAATTCTCAATTCTCACCCCTCATTTCTCAATTTTTATGTATCTTTGCACATTAATACAATCGAAAATGAGGATTAAGACGATAATACTAGTGTGTTTGGCCGTTTTTTTGCCAATGATGACACCGGCACAGGATGTCAATCCTACGGCGACGTACATCAGTGACGAGGGCATCGAGACAGAGAGCGATGGCGACTTCTCAGGACAGGCGCCGTTGGATGTCACCTTCCGTGCGAACCCTGTGGACATGGACGAGCTGTCGCCCGTCTATGAGTGGCACTTTAAGAAAGAAGGCGAGGAGAAGGAAATCATGGTGAGATACGAAGAGGATACACAGTACACATTCATGGAATCGGGCACTACGGTCGTGACGCTCCTCGTGAAGCTGAACAGCGAAGGCGACGAGCTTGGCCCCTACACTTTCCACGTGACGGTGAGCGAGAGCAAGCTGACCTTTCCCAATGCCTTTTCGCCCAACAACGGTGACCTGAAGAATAACACATTCAAGCCGAAGGAGTGTCAGAGCATCGTGGATTTTCATGCGTATATCTTCAACCGCTGGGGCCAGAAGCTGTATGAGTGGACCGACCCCAACGCAGAAGGCTGGGACGGCACATACAAAGGCAAGGACGTGAAAGAAGGCACCTATTTCATTCTGGTAAAGGCCCGTGGTGCCGACGGCAGGAAATACGAGATCCGCAAGGACGTGAACCTGCTCAGAGGCTATACGGAAGGCGAAACAATGAACAACTGACATGGAGAGACAAGACGAAAAGATAAACGTGTACGGCGCCCGTGTCCACAATCTGAAAAATGTGGACGTGGAGATACCACGTAACTCGCTGACGGTGATAACGGGCCTCAGCGGTTCAGGAAAGTCGTCGCTCGCCTTCGACACCATCTTCGCAGAAGGACAGCGACGCTATATCGAGACATTCTCCGCCTACGCACGGAACTTCCTCGGAGGAATGGAGCGGCCGGACGTGGACAAAATCACAGGTCTCTCGCCAGTGATCAGCATCGAACAGAAGACCACCAACAAGAATCCCCGTTCGACGGTAGGTACGACGACAGAAATCTACGACTACATGCGTCTGCTCTTTGCCAGAGCCGGCAAGGCATACAGTTACCATACCGGCGAAGAGATGGTGAAATACACGGAGGAGAAGGTGCTGGAAATGATTCTCAACGACTATGAGGGAAAGAAGATCTTCATCCTTGCCCCGGTGGTGAGAAGCCGAAAGGGACACTATCGCGAGCTCTTTGAGGCGATGCGGAAGAAGGGCTACCTGAACATCCGAGTGGACGGAGAGATGCTGGAGATTGTGAGGGGCATGAAGGTGGACCGCTATAAAAACCATAACATCGAGGTGGTCATCGACAAGCTCGCCGTATCGTCGAAGGATGAAGACAGGCTGAAGAAGTCAGTAGGCATCGCCATGAAACAGGGCGAAGGGCTGATCATGATACTCGACAAGGAGACAGGTGCCATCAAGCACTTCTCGAAGCGGCTGATGTGTCCAACAACAGGCATCAGCTACAGCGACCCTGCCCCCAACAATTTCTCGTTCAACTCGCCCCAGGGTGCCTGTCCGCACTGCAAGGGCCTGGGCACCATCAACCAGATAGACTTGGCGAAAGTGATACCCGACAGGAAACAGAGCATCTATGAGGGAGGCATCGTGCCGCTGGGGAAATATAAGAACCAGATGATCTTCTGGCAGATAGCTGCGCTGTTGAAGAAATATGATTGCGAACTGAAGACACCTATCGAGGAGATTCCCGACGACGCCATGAGAGAAGTGCTCTATGGAGCGCTGGAGGACGTGCGTATTGACAAGGAAGTAGTGCATACGTCGAGCGACTATTTCGTGGCCTTCCACGGTGTCGTCAAATACCTGCGTAGTGTGATGGAGAACGACGACTCGGCAGCAGGACAGAAATGGGCAGACCAGTTCCTGGCGGAGTGCGAATGTCCTGAGTGTCACGGACAGCGGCTGAACCGGGAGGCACTGGCGTACAAAATCTGGGACAAGAACATCTCCGAACTCGGCAACATGGACATCGCAGAGTTGCGCGAGTGGCTCGAACACGTGGAAAAACATCTGGATCATCAGCAACAGCAGATAGCACATGAGATACTGAAGGAGATACGGACGCGACTCGACTTCCTGCTTGAAGTGGGACTCGACTATCTGGCCCTGAACCGGCAGTCGGCAAGTCTTTCGGGCGGTGAGAGTCAGAGAATACGCCTCGCCACACAGATCGGATCGCAGCTGGTGAATGTGCTGTATATCCTCGATGAGCCCTCCATCGGCCTGCACCAGAGAGACAACGAGCGACTGATCCACTCGCTGAAGGAACTGAGAGACCTTGGCAATACGGTTATCGTGGTGGAACATGACGAAGACATGATGCGACAGGCGGACTATGTGGTAGACATCGGTCCGAAGGCAGGGCGCAAAGGCGGAGAGGTCGTATTTCAGGGTACGCCCAAGGAGATGCTGAAATCAGACACCCTTACGGCACAGTATCTGAATGGCATGCAACAGATCGCCATCCCTGAGAAGCGAAGGGAAGGCAACGGGAAAAGCCTTATCCTGCGAGGCTGTACCGGCAACAACCTGAAACATGTCGATGTGGAATTCCCCTTGGGGAAACTCATCGTAGTGACGGGTGTATCAGGTTCCGGCAAATCGACGCTTATCAACGAGACCCTGCAGCCCATACTCTCGCAGCATTTCTACCGTTCGCTGAAGAAGCCGATGCCATACGAGAGCATCGAGGGACTTGGGAACATCGACAAGGTCGTGAATGTGGACCAGTCGCCGATTGGCCGTACGCCACGAAGCAATCCTGCCACCTATACGGGCGTCTTCTCAGATATCCGTTCGCTGTTTGTGAATCTGCCTGAAGCAAAGATTCGTGGTTACAAGCCCGGCCGTTTCTCCTTCAACGTGAAGGGAGGGCGCTGCGAGACCTGTGGCGGCAACGGCTATAAGACCATCGAGATGAACTTCCTGCCGGATATCCAGGTGCCTTGCGAGGAATGTCACGGAAAGCGGTATAACCGTGAAACGCTCGAAGTCCGTTACAAGGGAAAATCGATTGCCGACGTGCTGGATATGACGATTAACCAGGCAGTGGAGTTCTTCGAGAACGTGCCTGACATCCTGAGGAAGATAAAGACGATACAGGAGGTGGGACTTGGCTATATCAAGGTTGGGCAGTCTTCGACCACTCTGTCAGGAGGCGAGAGCCAGCGTGTGAAACTCGCCACAGAACTGGCGAAGAAAGATACCGGCAAGACGCTCTATATCCTCGACGAGCCCACCACGGGCCTGCACTTTGAGGACATCCGCATACTGATGGACGTGCTTCAGAAACTGGTGGACAGAGGGAATACTGTGATCATCATCGAGCACAACCTCGACGTGATCAAACTCGCTGACTGGATTATCGACATCGGTCCAGAAGGAGGCAAAAAGGGCGGACAGATTCTTACCACCGGCACACCTGAAGACGTGGCGAAGAGCAAGAATGGCTATACGCCGAAATTCCTGAAGAAAGTCCTGAAATAACAAATCCCCGCCAGCCGGCGGGGATTTGTTATTTCAGGAGCTTGCCGTTACAAACTTGCGGCTGCGATCCACTCGTAGACACATGAGCAGATACCGAAGAGAGCGATGCCTACGGTACAAATACCAAGGGCGATCTTGGTACATTCGTCGCTCTTGAACGTAGGCAGCGGACTGTCGGTCTTCGTGATATACATTGCCTTTACGATGAGCAGATAGTAGTAGAGTGACACTACTGTGTTCACCAAGGCAACGAACACGACGAAGTAGGCCATCGGATCACCGTTCTGCACGCCGGCCATGAACACGAAGAACTTCGAGAACATACCTGCAAACGGAGGAATACCTGCCAGAGAGAACAGCGCCAAGTTCATCAGGAACGAGAGCTTGGGGTTGGTCTGGTAGAAGCCGTTGTAGGCAGCCATATCCGTACGGCCGTCGTTGTTACGCTCCACCACGTTGATGACGGTGAAGACAGCCATGTTGGCAACGATGTAAACAAGTACATAGTAGGTCAGTGCTGCCACACCGAGCTGGCTATAGCCGACAACTGCCAACATGATATAGCCTGCCTGTGAGATAGAACTGAACGCCATGAAGCGTTTCAACTCGCTCTGACGGATGGCAAAGAGGTTGGCAACGGTGATAGAGAGCACAATGACCACATAAAGCATATACTCCCAATAGTCGAGCATCGGCGCAAACACCTTCATCAAGATGATGCACAGCGTGATGGCTGCAGCACCCTTTGAGATAACACTCAGGTAACCGGTCACTGGCGTCGGAGCACCCTGATAGGTATCGGCTGTCCAGAAGTGGAACGGCACGAGTGAAATCTTAAAGCCAAGACCACTGAAGAAGAACACAAGACCCATGATAGACAATGGGGTTGCGAGATAGTTTCTGCCAAGAGCCGTGGCAACATCGTCGAAGTAGAGTGTACCTGTGGCTGCATAGATGAATGAGATACCGAAGAGCATCACACCGCTTGAGAAAGTAGCCACGAGGATATACTTTGCAGCGCCCTCAGCTGAGTTCTTGCGATTCTTGTCGAAGGCCACCATACATGCCAGAGGCACAGAGGCCATTTCGAGACCAAGGAAGAACAGCAGGAAGTTGCCTGAAGACATCATCATGAACATACCAAGCAATGTGCTGAGAATCAGCATGTAGAACTCACCAGCGACGCGCTGACGAGTCTCTACCCACGATTCAGCCATGATCACCACGATCAGCGTACCGAAAGTGAGCACCATCTTCATCACGTTCACAGCCTGAGTTGCTACATACATACCGCCAAAGGCAGTAATCGTATCT
>JAEEGL010165802.1_pt1 | contig 14761 bp, 18 predicted proteins | sample 9134231 | NCBI WGS metagenome assembly JAEEGL01 (sample SAMN16246548, study PRJNA631951) | gut metagenome | biome: gut microbiome; feature: rumen; material: fiber-attached | host: Bos | place: Iran: Karaj | collected 2018-10 | reverse complement strand
TCCCGCACGTTCTAAGCGCCCGCGCCCCGGCATAGGGTTTTGGTGAAAGGGGGCTTCGGCATGGATCAGAGCTTTGAACGCGCGGTCTCGTTTTTGCCGCCTGCGCTGAAAACGGCGCTTTTGCGGACGGACGAGCTGTTGCAGGGCCGGACGTTTGAAATCCGGCTGCGCGCCGACCGGCCCGTGGTGCTGTTCGGCGCGTTCGGCAGCGTGCTGCTGCAGCGGGGCGGAGGCGTCAGCGCTTTTGAGCTCGACACGGCGCTGTTCTGTACCGCCGAGCAGCTGAACGACAGCTTTCACCGGCTGTGCAACTATTCGGTTCACGCCCATATCCGTTCCATGACCCGCGGCTTTGTCACAACACCGGGCGGCGACCGGGTGGGCGTGGCCGGCACGGCGGTCTGCGACGACGAGGGGCGCGTCGTTTCGGTGCGCGACGTCACGTCGCTGAACGTGCGCGTCTCGCGTGAAAAGCCGGGCTGCGCCGCGGCGCTGCTGCCGCTGTTTGCCGACCCGGAAACGCAGGGCGTGCTCTTGGCCGGCGCACCGGGCGCGGGCAAGACGACTTTGCTGCGCGATCTTGCGCTGCAGCTTTCGGCGTTTGCGGGCGGCTTTTGCCAAAAGGTGGCCGTGCTGGACCCGCGGCAGGAGCTGTTCGGCCGCGACGGCGCCGGCGGCATGAACTGCGACGTGTTCCGCGGCTATCCGAACGCGCTGGCCGTTCCCATGGCGGTGCGCACGATGTCGCCGCAGTGGATCGTCTGCGACGAGGTGGCGACGGCGGAAGAAGCCCGCGCCATCGAAACGGGCGCGAACACCGGCGTGCGGTTTGCGGCAAGCATCCACGCCGGCTCAAAAGCGGAGCTGCTGGCGCGGCCGCTGTTCCGCTTTCTGGCGGAGCGCTGCGGCTTTTCCCGCGTGGTGCTGCTGCGGGGCGCCGCCGCACCGGGGCAGGTGGAAACGATTCTGAAACGGGAGGAACTGTTTTGTGAACTGGACGGCTGCAGCGGCGGCGCTGTGTCTTAGCGCGTGCGCAGGGTTCTGGGGCGCCGCTTTGCTGAAAAAGCGCGCCCGCGCGCTGCAGACGCTGGTGCTGCTGCTGGAACGGCTGGAGCTGGAGCTCGGCTTTTCCCGCGCCCCGCTGCCGGACATGCTGCTGCGGCTGCAGACGGAACCGCCGTTCGATTCGTTCGGGCTGCTTTCGGTCTGCTGCGGCCGGCTGCGGGCCGGGGAGCCGCTGCGCGACGCGTGGCTGGCCGGGACGCAAACGCTCCGGCCGGTGCTGCGGGACTGGGAATGCGTGCGGCTGCGGGCGGCGGGCGACCTCCTCGGCGCGACCGACCTTCCCGGTCAGCAAAAGCTGCTGCTTGAGCTGCTCGCGTTTTTGCGCCCGTGCCGGGAGCAATCGCTGCGGCAAAGCGCGGCGGGCGGGCGGCTGTGCCGCGTCTGCGGGCTTTGCTTCGGGTGCACCTTGTTTATTATGATCCTTTAACGGAGATTATCCATGGAAATTGAACTGATCCTCAAAATCGCTGCGGTGGGCGTGCTCGTGTCGGTGCTCAACCAGATTCTGCAGCGGGCCGACAAGGGCGAGTATACCACGCTGACCACTCTGATGGGCGTGATACTGGTGCTGCTTCTCATCTTGCCGCAGATCACCGCGCTGTTCGACGCCGTGAAGGAGCTGGTCTCGTTTTGAACGCCGCGCTGCAGCTGGGCGCGCTGGCGCTCGCGGCGGCGGTCCTTTCCGTCGCGGTCCGCGCGCAGCGTCCCGAATTCGTGCTGCCGCTGCAGATTGCTGCCGCGGCGCTGCTGATTCTTGCGGTCTTGCCGGGCGTCAAAGAGGGGTGGCAGACGCTGGCGCAGACCTTTTCGCGTCTGGCCGTGCCGCAGGGCGTGACCGCAGCGCTTTGCAAGGGGGCGGCGGTCTGCTTGGTCACGCGGCTGTGCGCGGCGTTTTGCAAAGACAGCGGCAACGAAGCGCTCGCGGCGGTGCTGCTGTTTGCCGGGCGGGTCGGCACGCTGCTGCCGGCGCTGCCGCTGCTGCAGGAGGTGCTGGAGATCGTGCAGGGATTTGCCGGATGAAACGGCTCATGTTTTGTTTTTTGCTTTCGGCGCTGCTTCTCGGGTGCGCCCTTTCCGCCGTCGCCGCGCAGGACGAGCTGTCGCAGGCCGCCGCCTCAGCCGGAGAAGCGTTTTCTTCGCTGCTGGACGACGACACGGCGGACACGCTGGAAAGCTTCGGCTTTTCCGGCTTTTCGTCCGACGGGGTATTCGATCTGTCGTGGGGCGGCGTGCGCGCGTTTTTTGCAGCCACGCTGCGCGAATCGCTGCGATCGCAGGGCCGCGCGTGCGCGCTGGCGCTGGCGCTGCTTTTGCTGGTCGCCTGCCTGCGGGCGCTGCTGCAGCCGGAGAGCGAAAACGGCGCCTTCGATCTGCTGTCGCTGTGCGCTGTCACGGTGCAGATGGCGGCCATGCTGCACACCTATGTGTCCGCGGCCGCCGCGCTGCTGCAGAAGGCAGGCGGCCTGATGCAGGGCTTCGTACCGGTCTACGCGGGGCTGCTCGCGTTTTCCGGCCATCCCGGCGCGGCGCTCGGCTATCAGACGCTTTGCTTTGCGCTGGCGCAGGGAATCTCGTGGTTCGCCGCGCGGCTGTTCGTGCCGCTGCTCGGGTTCTTTTTCTGCCTCGGCGTCTCGTTTTCGCTGAACGACGCGATCCGCACGCCGGCCTTTCTCTCGGCGGTCAATAAGGCGTCCGCGCTGAGCCTCGGTCTCGCCTCCGGCGTGTTTGCCGGGGTGCTGACGATCCGTCAGGTGCTTTCGGGCGCGGCGGATTCCGCGTCGCTGCGGGGCGCGCGCTTTCTGGTCGGTTCGCTGGTTCCGGTGGTCGGCTCCGCCATGAGCGACGCATATTCCGCCGTGCTGTGCAGTATAGATCTGATAAAGGGCTCGGCGCTGGTGTTTTTGTTCGCGGCGCTGCTGGCGCTGCATCTGCCGGTGCTTTTGCAGCTTCTGATCGCCAGGGTCTGCTGCGGCGCGCTCGCGTCGCTGGCAGAGATGTTCGGAGAAGCAAGGCTGTCGGTGCTCTATCAGACCTTTGCGGCCGGCGTGCGGCTGCTGCTCGTGTGCAGCGTCTACGAAGGGTTTCTGCTGCTGGTCTCCACCGGCCTGACGCTGCAGCTGCGGCAATGAAGGAGGGCTCTTATGGAATCGCTGCGTGACTGGGTGCTGCTGCTGGGCGGCACGGCGCTGCTTTCCGCGGTCATCGGCGCGCTGGCGCCGCCCGGGGCAAAGCAGGCGTTCCGCGTGCTTTGCGCGGTTTCGGTGCTCTATGCCGTGCTGCTGCCGCTGCGCGGGTTTTCCCTTGCTTCGCTTGACCTGGAGGGACTTTTGCAGCCGCAGACGCAGACGCAGGAGGCGGCGGACGCGCGCGCGCAGGACGCCGCTTTGCTCGCGGCGCAGATCACGCTGCGGCAGGAAATCGAAGGCGCGCTGCAGCGGGCGGGACTGACGCAGCTTGCGGTCGAAGTGCGGTGCGCGCGCTTTGACGACGGCATTGCGCCGGCGCAGATCACGCTGCGCGGAACGGGCGACAGGGCGGCTGTTCTCAGCGCTCTGCAGCCGTTTCTGACGGCGCACACACGCTGGACGCTGACGGAGGGGGCACATGACGACTGAATCGATCAGACGCAGACTGGAGCGCTGCAGGGCTTTGCTCAAGCAGGATAAAAAGCTGCTGCTTTTGCTGTGCGGCGCCGCGGTGCTGTCGGTGCTGCTGCTGTTGCCCGCCGGCGAAAAGCACAACAAAGCCCAGCCGGAGCAGCCCCTGGCGCAGACGACGCAAACGCTGGAGGCCGAGCTCTGCGACCTGCTGGGCGCCATCGAGGGCGTGGGCGACGTGCGGGTGATGCTGCGCACGGCGTCGTCGGGCGAAACCGTCTATGCCGCAAACACCGACGGCGCGGCCGAAACGCGCGACGCGCAGACGAGCAAAAAAGAAAAAAACAGCGTGGTGATCGTGAAAAACGCGCAGGGCGAAGGCGGGCTGGTCGTCAAAACGACCTTGCCCGCCGTCACCGGAGCCGCCGTTGTCTGCAAGGGCGGCGGCGATCCCGTGGTGCGCGCGCGGGTGACGGAAACGATCCGGGCGCTGTTCGGCTTATCCACCAATCATATCAGTGTCATGCCGATGTAACGGCAGACGAAGGAGGCAATCATTCTATGGCAAACAAAAAACGGCAGATTCTGGCGGCGTCGCTGGTCGCCGCGCTGGCGCTTGCGGTCGCGGTCAACTGGTACTATACCCGTTCCGCGCCCGAAGCCGGCGGGACCGGGCAGGCCGAGGTGCAGGGCAGACTGGGCGATTCGCTGCTGGTGGCCGGCACGGTGCAGCAGGACGAAACGGGCGAAGCGGTGCAGACCGCCGGCCGGGCAAAGCAGTATTTTTCCGACGCGAAGCTGCAGCAGGCGCAGGCCCGCGACTCCGTCCGCGATGAGATCCGGGCGCTGGTGGAAAGCGAGACGCTGGACGAAAGCGGCAAGGAAAAGCTGATGAAGCTGCTGACGGCGCTTGACAGCCGACAGAAACGCCAGAACGACTGCGAAACGCTGCTCAAGGCAAAGCTCGGCGGCGAATGCGTGGTGGTGCTCGGCGACGAAACGGCCGAGGTGGTCGTGGAGCCCGGCACCGTCAACGAGACGACGTCGCTGCAGATTGCCGAGATTCTTGCGAAGCACGCGCAGGTCACGTCCGACAATCTGACGATCATTGAAGCGAAGGAGACCGCACCGGCAGAAGATGTGAAAAAATAAAAGCAAAAACAGTTGTTATTATGCAAATACTGTGTTATAATAATAAAGCTTATGTATAAAATTGCAACCGCAGGAAAGGGCAGGATCGTATGAAACGACACGAAGCAAGAGAGGTCGCCTTCATCATCATTTTTGAAAAAAGCTTTCAAAGCGAAACGCCGCTGGACGAGATCATCGACAGCGCGGCGGAATCGGAGTTCTTTGAAGTCAACCAGTTCGTGACCCGCACGGTGCGCAGCGTGTTCGACCATCTGACGGACATCGACGGCACCATCGAGCAGTATCTGGTCGGCTGGTCCAAGGAGCGGCTGTCGCGCGTGGCGCGGGCCGTGCTGCGCCTGGCGGTCTATGAAATTCTGTTTTCCGACGTGCCCGACGGCGTTGCCATCAACGAGGCGGTGGAGATCACCAAAAAGTATTCCGAGCAGAAGGAAGCCGCCTATATCAACGGCGTGCTCGGTTCCGTGGCGCGGGCCAAACAGGCATGACGGCTTTTCTCGGCTTCGACACCAGCAACTACACGACCTCGGCGGCGCTCTTCTTCCCCGAAACGGGGGAGATCCGGCAGGAAAAGAAGCTCCTGCCCGTGCCGCAGGGACAAAAGGGGCTCAGACAGAGCGACTGCGTGTTCCACCACACGGTGCAGCTGCCGCAGGTGACCGAAGCGCTGCTTGCTTCGCCTGCGGCGCCGGCCGCCGTCTGCGCGTCCGCCGTGCCGCGGATGCAGACCGGCTCCTATATGCCGTGCTTCCTGGTCGGCGTCGCCGCGGCAAAGATCGCCGCAGGGACGAACGGCGTGCCGTATTATGAAACGTCGCACCAGCACGGCCACATCGCCGCCGCCGCGTTCGGCGCGGGGAAGCCCGAACTGCTGAACAGGCGCTTTCTGGCGTTCCACGTCTCCGGCGGCACCACGGAAGCGGTGCTCGTTGAACCGGACGAGGCGGAAATCTTCCGCTGCACGCTCGTGGCGGAATCGCTTGATCTCAAGGCGGGGCAGGCGATCGACCGCGCCGGCGTCATGCTCGGCCTTCCGTTTCCCTGCGGGGCGGCGCTGGAACAGCTGGCCGCCGAAAGCGACCGCGTGTTCCGCATCCGGCCTACGCTGCGCGAAGGCTGTCCGAGCTTGTCCGGCATCGAAAACAAGTGCAAAGCCATGCTGGACCGGAACGAACCCGCAAAAGACGTCGCTGCGTTTTGTCTGCAGTCGGTCGCGGCCGCACTCGAAGCCATGACGGAGCACCTGCTGGGGCAATACGGCGAGCTGCCGCTCCTGTATGCGGGCGGCGTCATGTCGAACGCAATGATCCGCGACCGCTTCACGGCGCGCTTCGGCGCCCATTTTGCGCCGCCGGCGCTTTCGGCCGACAACGCCGCGGGCGTTGCGATTCTCGGATATCTGAAACACGAACGAAGGTGAATCCATGTCGTCTGTCTTGACTGTTTCCCAGATCAATACATACCTCAAGGCCGTTCTGGACGGCGACGACAATCTGCAAAACATCTTTGTGGTCGGCGAAATCTCGAACTTCACCAACCACTACCGCACCGGCCACTTCTATTTCACGCTCAAGGATGAGAGCGCCGCGCTCAAGGCGGTCATGTTCCGCTCGGCGGCGCAGCGGCTGCGCTTTCTGCCCGAAAACGGCATGCGCGTCGTCATCCGCGGCAGCATCTCGCTGTTCCCGCGCGACGGCGTCTATCAGCTCTATTGCGAGGATATGCAGCCGGACGGCGCGGGCGCGCTCAGCGTGGCGTTTGAACAGCTCAAGCAAAAGCTCGGCGAGATGGGGCTGTTTGACGACAGCCATAAAAAGCCGATTCCGGCCTGTCCCGCGCGCATCGGCGTGGTCACGTCGCCCACGGGGGCAGCCATCCACGACATCCTGACCGTGCTGGAACGGCGGTTCCCGCTCGCGGAGGTGATCCTCTGCGGCGTGCAGGTGCAGGGCGAGGCGGCCGCCGGCCAGATTGCGCAGGCGATTGAACGCTTCAACGCGCTGAAAGCCGCGGACGTGCTGATCGTCGGCCGCGGCGGCGGCTCCATCGAAGACCTCTGGGCGTTCAACGAAGAGGTGGTGGCCCATGCGATCTATAACAGCGCCATCCCCGTGATTTCCGCCGTGGGGCATGAGACCGATTTCACCATTGCCGACTTCACGGCCGACCTGCGTGCGCCGACGCCCTCCGCCGCGGCGGAGCTGGCGGTGCCCGATACGCGCGAGCTGCTGTTTGCGCTCGACACGCTGCTTGACCGGATGGCCGGCGCGCTCTACGGCCGGCTGAGCGACCTGCAGCAGACGGCGCAGGTGCTCTCGCACCGGCTGAAAGCCTGCAGCCCGCAGGCAGGTCTCGCGCTGCGCGGACAGGAGCTGCTGCGGCAGCGCGAACGCCTGCTGCAGTGCGGCAGGACCATGCTGCGCCCCTATGCGGACGCGCTGGGCACGCTGACCGCGAAGCTGGAAATCACAAGCCCGCTCCGGACCCTTGCCCGCGGCTACGCGCTTTGCGAAGACGAGACCGGCGCTCTGGTGCGCCGCGCCGCAGCCGCAAAGCCCGGCCGCCCGCTGCGTGTGCGCTTTGCCGACGGCAGCGCGCAGTGCACGGTGGACGCGGTGGAACCCGAATCTGACTAAACGAAAGGAAGTCCCGAAATGGAACAATATACGCTCGATACCGCCATGCAGCGGCTCAAGGAGATCACCGATATTCTGGAAAAGAACGAGTGCGATTTGGACATGTCCATGAAGCTTTATGAGGAGGGCGTGCGCCTGGTCTCGTTCTGCAGCCACGCGCTGAACGACTGCAAGCAGCGCATTGCCGAGCTCAGCGAACTGGAAAGCGGAGTGCCCGACGATGAGCTTTGATGCCTACATAGACAAGATCAACCGGCGGCTGGAAGCGTTGCTTCCGGTCTGCGGCTGCGACGCGCCGGGGGTCTGCGACGCCATGCGCTACAGCCTTGCGGGCGGCGGCAAACGCATCCGCCCCGTGCTGCTGTTGGAAAGCTGCCGGCTTTGCGGCGGCGACCCGGACGACGCGCTGGATTTCGCCTGCGCGCTTGAAATGATCCATACCTATTCCCTGATCCACGACGACCTGCCCTGCATGGACGACGACGATATGCGCCGCGGCAAGCCGGCGTGCCATATTGCGTTCGGCGAAGCGACGGCTTTGCTGGCGGGCGACGCGCTTTTGACGCAGGCGTTCGCGGCCGCAGCGCAAAGCAGGGCCGCCGAGCTGCATCCTGCCCGGGCCGTGGAGGCCGTTGCCCTGCTTGCAAGGCTGGCGGGCGCCGAAGGCATGATCGGCGGCCAGGCGATCGACCTGCAGAGCGAGAACAGGGCGATTTCGCTTTCCCGGCTGCAGACGATGGACAGGCTCAAGACCGGCGCGCTCATGCGGGCCGCCTGCGAGCTCGGCGCCGTGCTGGCCGGAGCGGACGCGGTCAAACGGGCCGCGCTCGTGCGCTATGCCGAAGCGCTGGGACAAGCCTTCCAGATCGTGGACGATATTCTGGACGTGACGGCCGACGAAGCCACGCTCGGCAAGCCGGTCGGCTCCGACGCGGCGCAGAGCAAATCGACCTACGTGTCGCTGCTCGGCCTCAGCGGGGCGCGCGCCATGGCGCAAAGAAGCACCGGCGAGGCGGTTGACGCGCTTGCCGCTTTCGGCGAAGACGCCGCGCCGCTGCGCCGTCTGGCTGAACATCTGATGACAAGAACGTTTTAACAGGACGGAAGTATCATGGAAGCAACCCTTTTATCCTCGATCCGCTCTCCCGCGGACGTGAAGCGCCTTTCGCCCGAACAGCTGCAGACGCTGGCCGACGAGGTGCGTCGGACTCTGATCGAAACCGTTGCGAAGAACGGCGGCCACCTTGCGTCCAACCTCGGCGCGGTGGAACTGACCATCGCGCTGCACCGGGTGTTCGATTCCCCGCAGGATCAGATCGTGTTCGACGTGGGGCATCAGTGCTATACCCACAAGCTGCTGACCGGGCGTTTTGAGCGCTTTGCCACGCTGCGCAGGCAGGGCGGCCTTTCGGGCTTTTGCCGCCCGGACGAAAGCGAGCACGACGTGTTCTATTCCGGCCACAGCGGCACCTCCGTTTCGGCCGGGCTGGGCCTTGCCACGGCCAAAAAGCTGCAGGGCGATGCGCACTACGTCGTGTCGGTGATCGGCGACGGCTCGTTCACCGGCGGCCTCGTCTATGAGGCGCTCAACAACGGCGGCCGCAGCGGCACGAAGCACATTCTCGTGCTCAACGACAACAATATGTCGATTTCGGAAAACGTCGGCTCGCTGGCAAAGTACCTCGCCGTGATCCGCTCCACGCCGCAATACTATACCTTCAAGGCTTCCACCGAGCGCACGCTGTCGAAGATTCCCTCCGTCGGCAAGCCTCTGGTGCGCAAGCTCTATGACCTGAAAACGGCGGTCAAGAACCGTCTGTATGCAGAAAGCACCTTCTTTGAAGACCTCGGCTACCGCTATATGGGCCCGATCGACGGCCACAACATCCCGCTGCTGTGCGACGCGCTGGAGGCGGCAAAGCAGGTCAACGGACCGGTGCTGTTGCATATCCAGACGGTCAAGGGCAAGGGCTATCCCTTTGCCGAGGCGAACCCGCGCGCCTTCCACGGCGTGTCCGGCTTCAACGCGCAGACGGGCGAGGTGTACCCGGCGGGCGAAAGCTTCTCCGACCGGTTCGGCCTTCTGATGCGCGAACAGGCAAACAAGCAGCCGAACCTCTGCGCCATCACGGCGGCCATGGGCTTTTCCACCGGCCTCGAGCCGTTCAAGGACGCCAACCCCGACCGCTTCTTCGACGTCGGCATTGCCGAGGAGCACGCCGTAACCTTTGCCGCGGGCCTTGCCAAAGACGGCATGCTGCCCGTGTTCGCGGTCTATTCCACCTTCCTGCAGCGCTGCTATGACGAGCTGGTTCACGACGTCGCGCTGCAAAAGACGAAGGTGATCTTTGCCATCGATCGCGCGGGCTTCGTGGGCGAAGACGGCGAGACCCACCAGGGTCTGATGGACGTGCCGTTCCTTTGCTCCATTCCCAATCTCAAACTCTATTCGCCCTGCTGCTTCCGCTCGCTGCAGGCCGACCTCAATCAGGCCATCAACGCCGACCGGACGCCTGTCGCGGTGCGCTATCCGCGCGGGGGGGAACCGGAAAGCGCCCGCAAACTGCGCTTTGAACAAATTGAATTTGCCCGCTGCGGCGATGAGACCGCAGAAACGCTGCTGGTCACCTACGGCAGACTGAGCGCCGAGGCGGCCGACGCCTGCGACGCGCTGCGGCAGGCGGGAATTCCCGTGCAGGTGCTTGCGCTCAACCAGATCCGGCCCCTGCCGGAAGAAGCGCTGGCGCTCATGCAGCAGGCAAAGCACGTCTTCTTCTTTGAAGAGGGGCTGCGCTCCGGCGGCGTCGGCGAACAGACCGCGCTGCGGCTGCTGGAGGCCGGCTTCGGCGGCAGCTATCATCTGACCGCGGTGCCCGACGTGTTCGTGGCGCAGGCCACCGTGGCCGAGCAGCTGCACCGGTTCGGGCTGGACGCGGAAAGCATGGCTGCGCTTGTCAAGCGGGAAACGGAGAAAAAGCAATGACGGAAAAGAAACGGCTCGACACGGCGCTGTTTGAGCGCGGCTTTTCGGAGAGCCGCGAAAAGGCCAAGGCGCTCATCATGGCCGGGCAGGTCTATGTGAACAATCAAAAAGTGACCAAAAGCGGCGAAACGGTCAAGGAGGGCGACTGCCTCGAGGTGCGCGGCGACAAGCTGCCCTTCGTTTCGCGCGGCGGGCTCAAGCTGCAAAAGGCGCTGGAACAGTTTCCGCTGGATCTTTCCGGCTGCGTCTGTATGGACATCGGCGCCTCAACGGGCGGCTTTTCCGACTGCATGCTGCAGCACGGGGCAACGAAAGTTTACGCCATCGACGTCGGCTACGGCCAGCTTGCCTGGAAGCTGCGGGCCGACCCGCGCGTGGTCAATCTGGAGCGCACCAATTTCCGCTACGTCACGCGCGAACAGATCCCCGAAGCAATCGACTTTGCTTCCGTGGACGTTTCGTTCATCTCCCTGCGGCTGATCGTGCCCGTGATGCGCGACCTGCTGCGCAGCGGGGGAAAGGCAGTCTGCCTGATCAAGCCGCAGTTTGAAGCCGGCAGGGACAAGGTCGGCAAAAAGGGCGTGGTGCGTGAGCAAAGCGTCCATATCGAAGTGGTGGAGGGCATCGTCGCCTTTCTGCTGGAAACCGGGTTTTCCGTGCTGGGGCTCGATTATTCCCCGGTCAAGGGGCCGCAGGGCAACATCGAATATCTCGTCCTTGTGGAAAAGACCGACGCGCCGCAGAACGGCCTTGCCGTGACGGCGAAAGACGTCGTCACGCGGTCGCACGAGGCGCTGGACAAGTAAACCGCACACTTCCGAAAGGGTGGTGTTCCTTATGCAAATCGCCATACAAGTCAATCTGACCCGTGAGCACGCCTTCGACGTGACGCGCGACGTCATCCGCCAGCTCGGCGCGCTCGGCGCCGGGGTGCTGATGGAACAGTCGATGGAAGCCGCGTTCGGCGCTTTCCCGGTGCGGTTTCTGCCGCCCGAGGACGCCTGGGCGCAGTGCGATCTGTTCATCGCCATCGGCGGCGACGGCACGTTCATTCACGCGGCGCACGACGCGGCGCGCTATGACAAGGAGATTCTCGGCATCAACGCCGGCAACCTCGGCTTTCTGGCCGGCCTGGAAAAAACCGAGCTGCCCCTGCTGCGCCACCTGATTGACGGCGACTACGCCATCGACACGCGGATGATGCTCTGCGTGGAGCACACCGACGCCGACGGAAAAACCGAAAAATACTACTGCCTCAACGACGCCGTGTTCGGCCGCGGCCTTTCCATGCGGATGTGCGACATTACGGTGGACTGCGACGGCCGGCGGGTCAACGATTACTTTGCCGACGGGCTGATTTTTGCCACGCCGACCGGCTCCACGGCCTATTCGCTTTCGGCCGGCGGGCCGGTGGTCGACCCCACGATCGAGACCGTTTTGCTCACGCCCATCTGCACCCATTCGCTGTTTGCGCGCTCGCTGTTGTTCCGGCCGGAAAAGACCTTCCGCGTGGAGATCCGCAACCCGGAGCTGTGCCGGCCGCTACTCAGCTGCGACGGGGAAGAAACCCTGCATATTGCGCCCGGCAGCACGTTTGAGATCCGGCGCGCGCACAGGAACTGCAAAATCATTCGCATCAAAGCGGAAAGCTTTACCGACACGCTTTCCAGAAAAATGGTGGAACGCCGCGTCTGAACCGGCGGGAGAAGGAGAAAACCATGAAGAAAAACAGCAGACAGGAAGCGATCCTCCAGCTGATCGAACAGGAGACGATCGGCACGCAGGAGGAGCTGATGCAGCGGTTGGCCTCGCTGGGCTACAGCGTGACCCAGGCCACCGTGTCGCGCGACATCAAGGCGCTCAAGCTGGTCAAGTCGCCCGTGGCCGACGGCCAGTACCGCTACGCCGCCGTGAAGCAGGAGATGCAGGACATCTCGGGCAAGTATTACTCGATCCTCACCTCCGCCGTGCTGCGCGCCGATTTTGCGGGCAACATGGTCGCCATCAAGTGCTATTCCGGTATGGCCAACGCGGCCTGCGCCGCCGTGGACCACATGAACTCCGACCGGATCGTGGGCACGCTGGCGGGCGACGACACCATCTTCGTGCTGTGCCGCAACGAAGCGGACGCCGCGGAGATCAGCCGCCTGATGCAGACCTTTGCCCAACACACCGGAAACTGAACCCAAAGAAGAAACATACGGGAGGTGAAAGCGGATGCTGCGGGAACTGACGATTGAAAACGTGGCCGTGATCGAACGCGCAAAGCTGCGCTTCGGCGAAGGCTTCCACGTGCTGACCGGCGAGACCGGCGCGGGCAAATCCATCGTGATCGACGCGATCAACGCCGCGCTGGGCGAACGCACCGGCCGCGACGTGGTGCGCGCCGGAGAAGACAGCGCAAGGGTGTCGGCCTTTTTCGACCGGCTGCCGCCCGGCGCCAAAGAGCTGCTGCGCTCGTTCGGCCTGGACGAAGACGACGAGCTGCTGATCACGCGCACGATCTCCGCCGACGGCAAAAGCAGCTGCCGCCTCAACGGCAGGACCGTCACGGCCTCCATGCTGCGCACGCTCGGACATGAGCTTGTCACGATCTGCGGCCAGCACGACAGCCAGCATCTGCTGCAGAAGGAACGCCACCTTGCCTATATCGACGCGCTGGCGGACTGCGAAGACTGGAAACAGGCCTATCTCGAACAGTACCGGGCGCTCAGGGACGTGAAAAAGCAGCTGCGCGCCCTGCAAAAGAACGACGCGGACAAGCAGTCGCGCCTGGATTATCTTGCGTTCCAGATCCGCGAGCTGGAACAGGCCGACGTGAAGATCGGAGAACGCGACGCGCTGAACGCGCGCAAAAAGAAGCTGCAAAACAAAGAAAAACGCCTGCAGGCGCTGCAGACGCTTTCCGCCGCCATTGAGGGCGACGGCGCGGGCGGTCTGCTGGAGCGGCTGTATACTTTGACGAACGCGCTGACGGCTTTGTCCGATGACGACGACAGCTTCGCCCCGTTTTCGGAATCCGCGCAGTCGTTCCGCTATGAGCTGGAGGAATGCGCCTCTCTGGCGCGGCAGACGCTTTCGGAGGACGAGGCCGGGGACGACGACCTCGACGCCATTGAAGCGCGGCTCGACCGGCTCTATCGCCTCGGGCAGAAATACGGCCGCAGCGAAGAAGAAATGCTCGCTTCTCTGGAAAAGGCCCGCGCAGATTACGATGCCATCGCGTTCAGCGAAGAGCGGATTGCCGAACTGGAACAAGAAGAAGACCGCCTTTCGGAAGAGGTGCTGCGGCTCGGCTGCCATCTGTCCGACCTGCGCAAGCAGGCGGCGCAGCGCTTTGAACGGCAGGTGATGGAAGAACTCGCCTTCCTCGATATGCCGCAGGCGGTGTTCCGGGTGGAATTCTGCGAACAGAACGCCATGGAAAACGGACTGGACGACGTGGAGTTCTGCTTCAGCGCCAACCCCGGCCAGCCGCCCAAGCCCCTTTGCAAAATCGCTTCCGGCGGCGAGCTTTCGCGCATCATGCTCGCCATCCGCTGTGTGCTCTCCGCCCACGACGGGGGAGACACCATGATCTTTGACGAGATCGACACCGGCGTCAGCGGCCGCGCCGCCAGCCGGATCGCCGACCGTCTGCGCCGGGTGGCGCAGGGGCGGCAGGTGCTGTGCGTCACCCATCTGGCCCAGATCGCCGCGGCGGCCGACTGCCATCTGCTGGTGGAAAAGACCGCCGGAGAAGCGGCCGTCTATACCCGGGTGACCGTACTTTCGGGCGAAGCGCGCGAAACCGAGCTGGCGCGCATCATCGGCGGCGACGTCGTGACCGACGCCACGAGACGTTCGGCGCGCGACCTGATCGCACACTACGCGGCCGACGATTCATTCGAAGACGCTTGACATTCTCAGGCACGATCATGTAAAATATAAAGAATAGGAATACAGAAAGAGAGGCATTTTTCCATGCAAATCTATGAAGAACTCGTCGCCCGCGGTCTGATCGCGCAGGTGACGGATGAAAACGAAATCCGCGACCTTGTCAACAACGGCAAAGCCGTGTTCTATATCGGCTTCGACCCCACCGCGGATTCGCTGCACGTGGGCCACTTTATGGCGCTGTGCCTGATGAAGCGGCTGCAGATGGCCGGCAATAAGCCGATCGCCCTGATCGGCGGCGGCACCGCGATGATCGGCGACCCCTCGGGCCGTACCGATATGCGCCAGATGATGACGAAGGAGACCATTCAGCACAACTGCGACTGCTTCAAAAAGCAGATGAGCCGCTTTATCGACTTTTCCGACGGCAAGGCGCTGATGGTCAACAACGC
>JAEEGL010025995.1_pt1 | contig 14761 bp, 10 predicted proteins | sample 9134231 | NCBI WGS metagenome assembly JAEEGL01 (sample SAMN16246548, study PRJNA631951) | gut metagenome | biome: gut microbiome; feature: rumen; material: fiber-attached | host: Bos | place: Iran: Karaj | collected 2018-10 | reverse complement strand
TTTGACACTACCCTGAATTTATTATATCATTAATACTGTTGTGCGGTTTTGGCCTGATCTCCAAAATCTGCCGTACAAAAGGGTATGGGATGGAATACGAAGTATTAAAGCGATGTATAGAGAAGGTTCTGCATGTCTATAGCAAAGAAATATCCGTAAGTGTGGAATTTGCTACGGAGCTGGGAGCTGATTCCATTGACATGGCACAGATATTCAGATGTGTTGAGAAGGAACTCGGCATCAGCCTTGAGATTAAGGATCTGTCCGGTGTAGTAACGGTAGGGGATGCGCTGAAGCTGATTAAGCAGGCGCGTCTTGCTTCGGAAGGAAACAGTGAAGCGTGATGGATGTCATACTGACATGCTGACACAATTGATGGAAATGACAGAATCTTAACAGTTACATCGTGATTATGGAGGGAGCAACCCCGAAACGGGGTTTTTTAAATTATAGATGAATGATATACATCAGAATGTGGACCGTCTGGAAAAAGTCATATCATATAAATATAATGACAGACAGCTTGCTGTCGAGGCGCTGACCCACAGTTCCTATGCGAACGAGAGGAAGTTAAATAAGATCGCCTGCAACGAGCGTCTTGAATATCTGGGGGACGCAGTTTTAGAGCTGGTTACCAGTGATTACATATTCAGGAATTATCCGGATATGCCTGAAGGCAAGATGTCAAGGCTGCGGGCAGATCTGGTCTGTGAAGGTTCGCTGTCGGAGAGTGCGGCAAGGATAGGTCTGGGGGAGCTGATACTTCTGGGCGTCGGTGAGGAACACTGCGGTGGAAGGAGCAAGCCATCCGTGACCTCGGATGCCTTTGAAGCGGTGATAGGATCCCTGTATCTGGACGGTGGCATGGATGCAGCAAAAAAGTTTATTGATGAGTATGTTTTAGATGATGTGGAAAAGCATTCGGAAGCATCTGATCCAAAGTCTGCACTTCAGGAATTTGTACAGGCAAAGAAACTTGGAATTATATCATATAAAGTTACGGACGAGTCGGGACCTGAGCATGCCAGGGAATATACTGTTGATGTGCTCATAAATGATAAGGTCTACGGTACCGGAAAAGGAAGAAATAAAAAGACAGCAGAGAAGAATGCTGCAAAGGCGGCTGTCGGGAGATTAAGATGTATTTAAAAAGTATTGAAATCCACGGATTCAAATCTTTTGCAAATAAGATCCGTTTTGAATTCCATGAGGGGATAACAGGAATAGTGGGACCTAACGGTTCCGGAAAGTCAAATGTGGCAGACGCGGTCAGATGGGTTCTGGGAGAGCAGCGTATAAAGCAGCTCAGAGGGGCATCCATGCAGGATGTCATCTTTTCTGGTACTGAAATGCGTAAGCCCATGGGATTCGCATATGTTGCCATTACCCTGGATAATTCCGACCATTCACTGGCTGTCGATTATGAGGAAGTAACTGTTGCCAGGAAGCTTTACCGTTCCGGTGAAAGTGAGTATCTTCTTAATGGAAATACCTGCAGGCTCAAAGATATAAATGAGCTGTTTTATGATACGGGTATAGGTAAAGAAGGCTATTCTATCATAGGGCAGGGCCAGATCGACCGTATTCTTTCCGGAAAGCCTGAAGAACGCAGGGAGCTTTTTGACGAGGCGGCAGGTATCGTAAAGTATAAAAGGCGTAAAGAAACAGCTGTTAAGAAGCTTGAGAATGAGAAAAATAATCTTACCCGTGTAAATGATATCCTTTCCGAACTGGAAAGGACAGTCGGCCCTCTTGAAAAACAGGCAGAGAAGGCTAAGGATTATCTTAAGAAAAAAGAAGACCTTAAACGGCTTGATGTGAATTTTTTCCTTTTGGAAACGGAAAGAAAAAAAGGCATTCAGGAGGAAACCGAAAAGAAGCTTGAAATCGCTTCAAACGATCTGGCTGAGCAGGAAGAAAAATTTGCCGGCATCAAGGTTGAGTACGATGAGATAGCAGCTATTATAGAGTCCCTGGACAAGGAAATAGAAGAAACCAGGAATACCATATCCAACACAGGTGCTACCCGTACCAGGCTGGAAGGTGAGATACGAGTATTCGAGGAACAGATCAAGTCTGCTCAGAGCAATATAGAGCATTTTTCGTCAAGGATAGAGACCCTTGAAAAAAACATTGCCGAAAAGGAAGAAGAAAAGGCCGGTATTGATAAAAGCAAGTCCGGCGTGGATGAAGAGCTTCGCGGGATCCAGGAAAAGAAGGATGAAGAAAAAGCAAAGCTTGACAAGATACAGGCCGTCATTGAAGAGATCAATAACAGCATTGAAAATGACAAGACAGGCATAATAAACCTTCTGAATAAAAGGGCTGATATCCGTTCTTCAAAAGAACGTTATGATACCATGCTGGAAAATACAAAGCTGCGCAGGGCGGAGCTTAATTCCAGGTTCCTTCAGGCAAAGTCCAATGAAGAAGAACAGAAGACCATTATCGGGGAGCTTCAGCAGGAGTTTGACAGGATAAATAAGGAACTGGAAGATTTAAATTTTGATCAGAAGAAGAAGGAAGAACGCTTAAATGAGATCCATGATGAGCTGTCGGATAAAGACGGTGAGCTCAGGAAGACTCAGGTAAGCTTCCACGAGGATAAGAGTAAGCTGGATGCAATCTCCAATCTTACGGAACGTTATGAGGGGTATGGCGGCGCCGTAAAGCTCATAATGGAGAAGAAGAGCGAAGAGGCCGGCATAGTAGGCGTAGTTGCTGATATCATAAAGACGGAGAAGCAGTACGAAACGGCTATAGAAATTGCTCTGGGCGGAAATATTCAGAATGTTGTAACAGAGGATGAAGATACTGCCAAGAGGATGATAAATCATTTAAAACAGGTAAAAGGCGGGCGTGTTACATTCCTTCCGCTCACATCCCTTACAAGGCCTCAGGAATTTAAACAGCCGGATTCACTTTCGGAACCGGGGGTAATAGGACTGGCAGATTCCATAGTAACTACCAAAGACGAATACCGTAATGTTGCCAAAAGCATGCTGGGCAGGATACTTGTGGTGGATACCATGGATCATGCACTTAGGATCGCGGCAAAGTATGACTACGGTATCAGGATGGTTACCCTTGAGGGTGAGCTTTTAGTTCCCGGCGGTGCCATAAGTGGCGGACGCTTTAAGAATAATTCCAATCTCCTGGGCAGACGCCGTGAGATGGAGGAACTGGACAAGAGAGTCAAAGAGGCGCTTAAAAAGATAGACGGCCTTATATCCGATATAGAAAAGACAAAGACCGAGAGAAATAAGCTCCGTCTGGAACTTGAAGAAGTTAAGTCCAGGATACAGGGACAGTATATCAAGCTTAATACTGCAAACTTAAATCTCCAGAAAGCGCAGGAAAAGATTGATGAGACTGCAAAAGGAGTAGGCGACCTTAATAATGAGCAGGCTGAGATCGAGAAGCAGGTAGTTGATATAAAGCAGAATCAGGAGGAACTTGATAAGGAGCTTAAATCATCTGCCGGTGAAGAGTCCGAAATAAATGCCCGTATGGAAAAGGCCCAGGAACAGTTAGAAGGACTGCGGGATGAGGAGCTTGAACAGTCACAGAAAGTTACCGAGCAGGAAGTGCTTCTGGAAAAGATTCTGCAGAAGCAGGAATTTGAGCAGAGCAATGTATCAAGGATTACTGCGGAACTTGAAAAACTTGTCAATGAAAAGGAAGAGGCTGCCGCAACGGTAGAAAATGCAAAGCTGACCATCGAGGACAGAAAGACCAATATCGAAAAGGTAAAAGCAACCATAGAAGCTTCTTTTACCGCTGAGAATGATTCCCATAAGCTTCTGGATGAAAAGATCGCTAAGAAGGAAGAGCTCAGCGCAAAGAATAAGAATTTCTTTGACCAGCGTGAGGCTATGGGAAAGGTCATAATAGATCTTACGAACGAAAGGAACAGGTTAAGCGACCAAAAGCAGAGGATAGAAGAAGAACTGGTAGGTCTTGCAGGCTACATGTGGTCAGAGTACGAACTTACCATGAGTGATGCGGAGGAATTAAAGGATCCCGAGCTTACGGATTTACAGGAAATACGCAAGGATAAGGATGCTCTTAAGGATGCCATAAAGAAGTTAGGAGATGTAAATGTAAACGCTATAGAGGATTACAAGACCCAGATGGAGCGCTATACATTCTTAAAGACACAGCATGATGATCTGATAAAGGCCGCAGAGGAGCTGCAGGGCATTATAACGGAGCTGGATGTTGCGATGCGCAATCAGTTCACACAGAAATTTGAAGAAATCGGAAAGGCTTTCGATAAAGTTTTCAAGGAGCTTTTCGGCGGCGGTACCGGTACACTCCAGCTTGTTGAGGATGAGGATATCCTGGAGGCAGGCATAAGGATAAATGCTCAGCCGCCGGGAAAGAAACTGCAGAATATGATGCAGCTTTCCGGTGGTGAAAAGGCACTGGCAGCAATTGCACTTTTGTTTGCTATACAGAACCTTAAGCCTTCGCCTTTCTGTCTGCTTGATGAGATAGAGGCGGCTCTTGACGAGTCGAATGTAGGCAGATACGCAAGTTATCTGCACAAGCTCACAAAGCATACCCAGTTCATAGTTGTTACCCACAGAAGAGGTACAATGGAGCAGGCTGACAGGCTTTACGGTATCACCATGCAGGAAAAAGGTATTTCTACCCTTGTGTCCGTGAACCTTATAGATGACCAGTTGGATGATTAAGGAATAGTGACTGAGGAAACAGTTTATGCTGTGGTTTAAGAAGAAAGAGAAAGTAAATAAAGAGGCAGAAGTTAAACCGGAAGCAGTGAGTGCGACGGCAGATACAGTCAGCATATCTTCAGGCGATGGAGTTTCAGATAATAATGATGCCTTTGGTAACGTTGCTTCCGGTAATGCGGTCTCAGACGATGGTGCTTCAGGCAAAGCAGCTCCTTTGGCTATGGTCACGGAGGCATCCGTGGATTCAGCAATGGAAGTGCAGGATCATAAGGAGAAGGATACGGCAGGAGCAGGGGCTGACGTTCCGGTCAAAACCGGCTTTTTTGCAAAACTCAAGCAGGGGCTCAAACGTACACGGGATAATTTTGTTTATAATCTGGATGTTGTATTCAAGGGCGCTGAGGAAATAGATGATGCCTTCTATGATGACCTTGAAGAGATCCTTATCACCGGAGACATAGGCGTTCAGACCACAGAGGAAATCCTTGACCGCCTTAAGGAACAGGTGTCGAAAAGACATATAGTCCGGCCGGATGAGTGCAGGGAGCTGCTTGTATCTACAATAGAAGAACTGATGCATGTTAATGAAAATGAATATATTTTCGAAAAAGAAACGTCAGTTATATTTGTGATAGGAGTAAACGGTGTCGGAAAGACCACATCAATAGGAAAGCTGGCTTCCCAGTTCAAGAATGACGGAAAAAGGGTTATAATAGCCGCGGCGGATACATTCAGGGCGGCAGCAGGAGACCAGTTAAAGGTCTGGGCCGACAGGGCCGGCTGCGAGCTTATATCAGGAAAGGAAGGCGCAGATCCTTCCAGTGTGCTTTTTGATGCGGTGGCAGCAGCAAAGGCCAGAAGAGCTGATATCCTTTTGGTGGATACTGCCGGACGTCTGAATAATAAAAAGAACCTTATGAATGAGCTCTCCAAGATGAATAAGATAATCGACAAAAATTATCCGGAGGCTCACAGGGAGAATTTTATAGTACTTGATGCTACTACGGGACAGAATGCGCTGCAGCAGGCGCTTGCATTTAATGAGGTATCAGACCTAACAGGAATAATCCTTACTAAAATGGATGGTACCGCAAAAGGCGGCATAGCCGTAGCCATACAGTCCAGCCTGCATGTTCCGGTAAAGTATATCGGAGTAGGTGAAAAGATTGAGGACCTGCAGAAGTTTGACGAGAAAGCTTATGTGAAAGCACTTTTTGAAAGAGAAAAGGAAGAAACGGAGAACGCCTGAAATCGGCGGAAGGAGAAAAAATGTCAGAAGAAATGCTTACACTTGAAAAATTTGAGGAAGCCTCGGAAATCGTAAAGGAGGTTACTTTAGAGACAAAGCTGATCTACAGTGAATACCTCAGCACACTGACGGGCAACAGGGTTTACCTTAAGCCTGAGAACATGCAGTTTACCGGAGCCTACAAGGTAAGAGGCGCGTACTACAAATCCAGCACTCTAACGGATGAGGAAAAGGCGAAAGGCGTAATAACCGCTTCCGCCGGAAACCATGCCCAGGGTGTAGCCTATGCCGCAAAATGCAAGAATATGAAGGCTACCATTGTAATGCCTACCACTACACCTCTGATCAAAGTAAACCGTACGAAGAATTTCGGCGCGGATGTGGTGCTTTACGGCGATGTATATGATGAAGCCTGTGAAAAGGCTTACGAGCTGGCAGAAAAGGAAGGATATACATTTATCCACCCTTTTGATGACCTGACTGTTGCAACGGGCCAGGGAACGATAGCAATGGAAATAATCAAAGAACTTCCGTTGGTTGATGTGATACTGGTTCCCATCGGAGGAGGCGGACTGGCCTGCGGAGTGTCCACACTGGCTAAGCTCCTTAAACCGAATATCAAGGTTATAGGTGTGGAGCCTGCAAATGCCGCATGCATGAAGGCTTCTTTAGCTGAGGGGCATGTGGTAACTCTGGACAGAGTTGATACTATTGCCGACGGAACTGCTGTTAAGACACCGGGTTCGAAGATTTTCCCCTACATACAGCAGAATCTTGATGACATAATCACGGTAGAGGATGAGGATCTGATCGTTTCCTTCCTGGATATGGTAGAAAATCACAAGATGGTAGTTGAGAATTCGGGACTTCTTACGGTAGCGGCTTTAAAGCAGCTTAATGTTGCCGGCAAGAAAATCGTATCTATACTTTCAGGTGGCAATATGGATGTGATAACAATGTCTTCCGTTGTACAGCAGGGACTTATATTCAGGAACAGGATATTTACAGTATCAGTATTGCTTCCCGACAAGCCGGGTGAACTCCAGAGAGTGGCAGGCGTTATTGCGGATGAAAACGGAAATGTTATCAAGCTGGAGCACAACCAGTTTGTTACTACCAACAGAAAGTCTGCTGTTGAACTGCGCATAACCATTGAGGCTTTCGGTACGGAACATAAGGCACAGATTCTTTCAATGCTTGAAAAGAACGGCTACCGTCCCAAGGTTACAAGGACGCTTATCTGATACTTGTCAATTTTACATTTATATGGCTAAAAATAAGAGCTGCTTTGTGAATATTTAGTATTTACAGCGGCTCTTTTTAGGTATATTCTACACCTATGTTGTTTTGACCATTTGGTCAATTGTATTTATGCTGCGTAAAGCGGCGAGGAGGAAATTATGAAAAAGAAGCTTTTAGGTCTTTTGCTTGCAGTTACGACGGCTGTTTCCATGACAGCATGTACAGGCGGCGCAGATGCACCGGCTACTGACGGCGGAAACGGAACGGGTGAAGATACAGGAGTATCTTCAGCTGCATCTGATGTCAAGATAGGTGTCATCCTTGTAGGTGATGAGAATGAAGGTTATTCATATGCTCACATTGATGGTATAAGGAAAGCTGCTGAGGCAGTGGGCATACCTGCGGAAAATATTATCTGGAAATATTCAGTGCCTGAGGATGAGAGCTGCCATGATGCTGCCATCGACCTCGTTGACCAGGGCTGCAAAGCTGTATTCTCAAACAGCTATGGACACCAGTCCTTTATGCAACAGGCAGCTTCAGAGGAGCCTGAGGTTCAATTCGTAGCAATGACAGGTGACACAGCTGCATTAAGCGGCCTTGATAATTTCTCAAATGCATTCACAAATGTTTATGAGGCACGCTATGTTTCAGGTATCGTAGCCGGCATGAAGATAAAGGAGCTCGTTGAGGGCGATGCACTTTCTGCTGAGAATTTTGATGCAGACGGCAATGTAAAGATGGGTTATGTAGGTGCTTATCCTTACGCTGAGGTTGTTTCCGGTTACACAGCATTTTATCTTGGAGCTAAGTCAGTTTACAGTGACGTATCAATGGAAGTTATCTATACAAACTCATGGTTTGATATAGCCGCTGAGGGTGAGGCAGCAAACTCACTTATGTCTGACGGATGCGTTATAATCGGACAGCATGCCGATTCTACCGGTGCTCCTTCCACTATTCAGGCAGCACTTGATTCCGGCAAGCAGGTCTATTCCGTTGGTTACAATGTTGATATGCATAGCGTGGCACCTACTGCAGCGCTTACATCAGCAACAAACAACTGGGCTGTATATTACACTGAGGCATTTGAGGATGTTGTAAACGGCAAGGATATACCTACAGACTGGTCACAGGGCTATAGTGAGGGTGCTGTTGCGATCACGGATCTCGGAACATCCTGTGCTGAAGGCACACAGGAAGCTGTAGATGAGGCAATCGCTTCAATAAAGGCAGGCACTCTTCATGTATTCGATACATCAACATTTACAGTAGACGGCAAGGAAGTTACGTCAGCGCTTATAGATATGAACGGTGATTTCCAGAATGATGATGAGGAAGCTGTATTTGACGGTTATTTCCATGAGTCTGAGTTCAGGGCTGCACCTTCGTTCTACTTAAGAATAGATGGTATAACAGAACTTACTACTGAATGATAGATTAAAATGCAAAGGGGTGGGAAAGATTTTCCTGCCCCTTTTTTAGCGCAATTTCAAGATATATCTTAATGACATTGCCACTAAATTATGGTAAATTATACGTGATTGTTCTTAATGGCCCGAAGTACATGACATAACCGGATGAGCGGACAGATCCTGATCGGTTACGGTTACATGTACTGTATGTATTTGGGGCTGAATAAATGATCCGGAGGAATATATGGCGGATGCTGCGATAGAATTTAAAAATGTCACCAAGAGGTTTGGCTCCGTGGTTGCCAATGACCATGTGAGTATGACCGTAAATAAAGGTGAGATACTTTCACTCCTTGGTGAAAACGGAAGTGGAAAGACTTCGCTTATGAATATGCTTTCGGGCATCTATTTTCCTGATGAGGGTGAGATATTCATAAACGGTGAGCCTGTCACCATAAGGGACCCGAAGGATGCTTATGCGCTTAAGATAGGTATGGTGCACCAGCATTTTAAGCTGGTAGATGTTTTTACGGCCGCTGAGAACCTGATAGTGGGAATAGATCCCGGCAAAAAGCTGGACAGGAAAGAAATCGCGGGCGAGATAAAGGATATCTGTGATAAGTACGGATTTGTCATAGACCCCGGTAAAAAAGTCTATGATATGAGCGTCTCCGAAAAGCAGACACTTGAGATAGTCAAGATGCTTTACAGGGGGGCTGACATACTGATACTTGATGAGCCGACGGCGGTGCTTACTCCCCAGGAAAGCGAGCATCTTTTTTCAGTTATAAAGAACATGAAAAAAGATGGGAAGACTGTGATCATAATCACGCATAAGCTGCATGAGGTTCTTTCTGTCAGTGACCGGGTAGCCATTCTTCGTAAAGGAAAATACATAGAGACGGTATTGACCGGTGAAGCAGACGAAGAGAAACTTACCGAGCTTATGGTGGGACGCCATGTGGAGCTTAATATAGAAAGACCTGAGGTTGAGAATAAGGAACTCAGGCTGTCTGTGAAGAACTTAAACTGTGTAAACAGTGAAGGCCAGCAGGTATTGTTCGATATCAATTTTGATCTGTACGGTGGTGAGATACTTGGAATAGCCGGCATTTCCGGCAATGGACAGAAAGAACTTCTGGAAGCCATTGCGGGGCTCCAGAAAACCCAGTCCGGGGCTTCCGTGGTCTATTATGATCCTGAATCGGATAAGAAGGATGAAGATGGGAAGTCTGCCGGCATGGAAATGATAGGGCTTTCTCCAAGGATGATAAGGGAAAAAGGAATCCATCTTTCGTTTGTGCCGGAGGACCGGCTCGGTATGGGGCTGGTGGGCTCAATGGGAATGACAGAGAATATGATGATCAGGGACTATTCCACTGCTTCAAAGTCACTTCTTTTTACGGATAAAAAGAAACCCAGGGAGCTTGCGGAAGAGATAAAGGAATCACTTGGTGTGGTAACTCCGGATATTTCAACTCCTGTAAGCCGTCTTTCCGGCGGTAATGTTCAGAAAGTTCTGGTAGGCCGGGAAATTGCAGCTGCACCGGCTGTGCTTATGACAGCTTACGCAGTACGAGGCCTTGATATCAATACTTCTTATACGATCTATGATCTTTTAAATGAGCAGAAGAAAAAAGGCGTGGCTATTATTTATGTGGGCGAGGATCTGGATGTTATACTTGCCTTATGCGACCGTATCCTTGTGCTTTGTGACGGTCATGTTAACGGAATACTTAATGGTGCTGAAGCGAGAAAAGAGGAGGTTGGTCTCCTTATGACTGAGTTAAAAGAGAAACGCAGAGAGGAGATCGCAGAGTAATATGGAAGCGAATCTTAATCATGTACATGATCCCTGGGTACGAATAGCCAAAAGGGATGAACTGTCATTTCTTGCCAAACTGGGTATCAGGACAGCTATCCTGGCCGTCGGTATGATAGTATGTGCCGTGATAATATACATTATCACGGGATTAAATCCCTTTGTAGTATACCTGACGGTAGTAAAAGGTGCATTTGGAACTGTCAGGAGGGTGTGGGCCACAGTGCGAGAGATGATGATGCTTGCCTGTATCGCAATTGGACTTGCACCGGCATTCAAGATGAAATTCTGGAATATTGGCGCAGAAGGGCAGGTGCTTATCGGTGGCATAGTTTCTGCCGGCTGCATGATATATCTTCCGTTTCTGCCGGGACCGGTCCTGCTTTTATTAATGTTCGTACTCAGTGCGGCCGCCGGGGCGCTGTGGGGACTTGTTCCTGCTGTGTTCAAGGCTAAATGGAATACGAATGAAACGCTATTTACGCTCATGATGAACTATATCGCTATCCAGCTTACCGCTTTTTTTGTATCAAAGTGGGAAAATCCCAAGGGCTCAAATACTGTTGGAATAATCAATCCGAATACAAGGGCAGGGTGGTTTCCGGAGATAGCCGGCCAGCAGTTTATGCTGAATGTTATCATCGTGCTGGTACTTGCTATTCTCATGAATATTTACCTGAAGTATACCAAGCACGGATATGAGATCGCTGTTGTGGGTGAGTCCTGGAATACTGCAAGATACGCAGGGATAAATGTCGGAAAGATACTGATCAGGACTATGCTGCTTTCCGGCGCTGTATGTGGCATTGCGGGCTTCCTGGCAGTTAGCGGTGCATCACATACCATATCGACGTCCACGGCGGGCGGAAGGGGCTTTACGGCCATAATCGTGGCTTGGCTTGCGAAATTCGATTCCCTGACCATGCTGTTCATATCGCTGATGCTGGCATTCTTTGACAGCGGTGCTAATGAGATCGCATCAAAGTGCGGACTTAATGACTATGCGTCAGATATGATAATCGGTATTATATTATTCTTCATACTGGCAGGAGATTTCTTTGTAAATTACAGGCTTGTATTCAGAAAGAAGGCATCTTCGGTAATTAAAGACGGAAATTCCGGCGCTGATGGAAAGGAGGCGGCATGATGCAGAATTTTGTCACTTTGATAAGGGCCGCAGTGTTTTTCGGAACGGTCATAATGTTTGGCTGTGTAGGCGAGACCGTGACGGAGAAAGCAGGCAACTTAAATCTTGGCGTCCCGGGAATAATGTATCTTGGGGGCATAGCATCGCTTTCCAGTGTATTCATATATGAGGGCAGTACTGATGATCCGAACAAGGCGGTCTGCGTGATACTTGCGATGTTGTCGGCTTTTGTCGCATCTTCGCTGGGAGGACTCATATATGCTTTTTTAACGATCACACTCAGGGCTAACCAGAATGTGACGGGTCTTACCCTTACCATATTCGGTTCAGGCGTTGCAAATTTCTTTGGAGGATCCTTAAATACCCTTGCAGGCCGTTTTGAGCAGATAGCAGTGCCGGTAACATCGGCAGCTTTCAGAACAACGCTTCCTTTCAGCGGCTCGCTGGGAATAGTAGGGGAGCTTTTCTTTTCCTACGGTTTCATGGTTTATCTGGCAATCGTTATTGCGGTATTGACACACTTATTCATGAACCACACAAGGCGTGGGCTGAATCTCCGGACTGTGGGCGAGAATCCCGCTGCAGCCGATGCAGCAGGTATAAATGTTAATCTTAATAAATATCTGGCAATATGCATAGGTGCAGGCATATGCGGTTTTGGCGGTGTGTATTATGTAATGGATTACATTAAGGGAACCTGGGCAAATGACGGATCAATAGAGACTCTTGGCTGGCTTGCTGTTGCGCTGGTTATATTCACCACCTGGAAGAGCAAGCATGCTATCTGGGGGGCATATCTTTTCGGTATACTTTACTGGCTTTATCTCTATATACCGGGGCTTACAAGGAGCTCCCAGGAGATATTCAAGATGCTTCCTTATGTGGTGACGGTTGTAGTGCTGATAGTTACCAGTCTGCGCAACAGCAGGGATAAGCAGCCACCTGCAGCACTGGGACTGCCGTACTTCAGGGAAGAGAGATAGAACGCTGTGGGAAGCATAAACGAACACAATTGGAGGTTGATATGAAATTACTGGAGGAGCGTATCAGAAAAGACGGTGTCGTGAAAGAAGGCAATGTCCTTAAGGTGGATTCATTCTTAAATCACCGTATGGACATAGAGCTTTTTTCAGAGATGGGAAAGGAGTTCAAGCGTATCTTTGCAGATAAGCCCATCAACAAGATCCTTACCATAGAGGCTTCGGGTATCGGTATAGCGGTTATAGCTGCTCAGTTTTTTGATAATGTGCCGGTGGTCTTTGCCAAGAAATCACAGTCGATCAATCTGGACGGCAGCGTTTACAGTACGAAGATACAGTCATTTACCCACGGAAGAGTATATGATGTCATAGTATCAAAAAAATATCTCTCGCCGGAGGATCATGTGCTGGTCATAGATGATTTCCTTGCAAACGGCTGTGCCATAGAGGGGCTCATAAGCATCATAAAGGAGTCCGGAGCAACCCTTGAGGGCGTGGGCATAGCTATTGAGAAAGGCTTCCAGGACGGAGGAAAGAACCTGCGTGAGTCAGGGGTAAACCTTCATTCACTGGCTATTGTTGAATCCATGGATGCAGCAACAGGAGAGATTATTTTCAGGGAGCAGTGAGCAGGAAACACGGAGGCTTTTTCCGGGGGAGATAGTATATGGGGACGAATACCGGGTGGTTGCTAAGGTTGATGAAACGCTTCAGGTTTACACTGACCGGCAGGCTGCAGAACGGTGCGCTGAAGTAAAGTAGTGTATAATAAATCCGGTGACAACGCAGCAGACTGCCATTCAGGCAGGCATAGGGTGGCGGGATTTTGTGACCGGAGTAAAAAAATGGAAGGAAGAAAATTAATGAAGAGAAAACAATTAAGAATAAAGGGGAAGCGGGCGCTGTCTGTGCTTACAGCATCGGTGTTGATAGCGGCAGAGATAGCGGCCGCTGCAGGTGCGGCGTTCGTTACGAAGCCCATGACTGCGCAGGCGGAAAATGACGGCAAAGTGCTGGTGCTCGGCACGGGCAGTATTGCTGCCGGTGACAGGATCGTGTATGGCAAGAAGGCAGATGACCTTGAAGGCTATACAAGCGGTAACGGTATGTACAGGGTGCTTGATGCATCTAAAGATAATGCAGGTGGTGATAATGCCATGTTCGTGCTCTCCGATAATCTGTGGGGCGGCGGTACATACGGTGATGTATATTTTGATGAAAATGCTCATAGAGATGACGGAATGAATCCGAATACTTATCAGGGCAGTGATGCACAGGACTGGTGTGCCGATTTTGCTGATGCAGGATTTGGAACCGGTACGCCGGAGAGGAATGCGATCAGAAAAATAAACAAGGATGATGGAGCTTATACCCAGTTTGCTACCAGTAAGCTTGATAATGATGAAGTATTTTTCTTATCAGCGAAAGAAGCTGATGACTATATTACCGGAACAAAATCAGCTGTGTACAAAGAGAGTAACGGCTATTGGTGGCTGCGCTCGCCCGATGCCCACAATACTAACTTTGCGGGGCTCGTCGATAGCGGCGGCAATGTGGTCAACTTCCCTGTGTACTACGATAATGCCGCCCGGCCCGCTTTTAATATCAATCTGCAATCTGTAATCTTCTCATCTGCCAGCGGAGCTGGCAAATCTGATTCAGTAACGCCTGAAATAATCTCAAACGGAACGGATATCGGTTCGGACACGAACCCCTGGAAGCTTACGCTTTTGACAGGGGATATGGAAGTGCGCCCCGGTACTGCCGTGATTGATGAAAATGATGACAGGAAGATACTGCTTTCCGAATATACGGCATCGGGTGATTATGACCGTATTTCCGTAATGATAACTAATAAGGAGTGGGCACAGGGCAATACTAACGACGCTGTGATAGAGCGCTACGGTAAATTCGATACAGCCGGAAAGTATTTCAATCTCCCGGAGGATTATGACATTGATAAGTGGGGCGAGGATTATTTCGTATATCTCATAGCCGAGAAAACAGATACAGGCTGTGCATCAGATTTTGCGAGCATGCCGACGGAAGTAACTGCGCCCGGTGAAGCTCCTGCAGAACCGGCAAAGCCTAAGGATAATAGTTCCGGCAATTCATCCGACAAGTCATCCAGCAGTTCACACCGCCATGTGCATGATTATGAGTGGGTGTTGAAGCAGGAGGCTACCGTCTATGAAACCGGTGTCTA
>JAEEGL015544784.1_pt1 | contig 14762 bp, 10 predicted proteins | sample 9134231 | NCBI WGS metagenome assembly JAEEGL01 (sample SAMN16246548, study PRJNA631951) | gut metagenome | biome: gut microbiome; feature: rumen; material: fiber-attached | host: Bos | place: Iran: Karaj | collected 2018-10 | reverse complement strand
TCCTGAAACAGAATTCTGTGGGCAAGAATAGCCTGGATTATGATTCCATGCTGGTACTGGCGCATTTCAAGGGGCATCCCATGGGCGGATACGGTGGCGCCTGAAAACAGCGTTCGATCGGCTGCGGGTCGGCGGCCGGCAAGGCGCTGATCCATTCCGGTGGCGTCACGCCGGATAATATCGAGACTTGGAAAAAACACGCGGAAAAAGACCGGTTCTGCGAAGCCATGGCAGACGCTGCGTCGACCGTCGTGGATCACTTTAAGGACAGGATCGCGTTTATCAACGTCATGAAAAATCTGTCCGTGGACTGCGACTGCTGCGCAGTTGCGGAAGATCCGTGCATGAAGGATATCGGGGTCCTGGCTTCCCTGGATCCGGTCGCGATCGATCAGGCCTGTATCGATCTGATCTACGCGGCAAAGGACGATCCGGGGCAGGCGCATTTTATCGAACGGGTGGAATCCAGGCACGGCGTCCATACGATCGAAGCCGCGGCGGAATTGGGCTTCGGCAGCAGGGAATATGAACTGATCGAGGTGGAGTAAACATAAATGGCCGTATCATCGGCGGAACGTATGCGTCCGGTTCATTTCGGACGTATCCGGGGCAATAACTGAAAAACAGGAGGAAACGTTAGAATTATGAGAAACAGAACCAGATTGACGGCGGTGATCATCGGCATCCTGATGCTGATCTCCGTGACGGGATGCTCTGTCGCGTATCCGGAACCGGAGGCAGGACCGGCCGGGGAGCAGGACGTGATGGAGTATATGAGCGAAGACGGCTGGAGAGTCCTTTACGACCCGCTGGTTATGGAAGGACATGAGCTCGAAGACGGCGGAGCGTTTGTTTACATAGGGGAATCTGCCGGGACGAATATGGTGACGATCCGGAAGATCGATGATAAAGGACCGCAGGAAGTCCTCGGAGAACTGACGGAAGGCTGGGGAGATCCGGAAGCGATCTACCGTAGCGAGGGGCTGTTCCCGGGCACCGACGACAAATGGGGATACTGGCGTGTGCTGAACGCCCCGGAGGAAGGTTCGGGTCTCTCGCAGACGGCGATCGCCGGGGAATACAACGGCGGAACGCTCCTGTTTGAAGTGACGGCCCATCTGGGCGGGGAAGATGAGGAAAAGGCCATGGCAGTCAGCGACACGCTGGCTGAGGTGATCAATTCGATCACGTATTCCGATTTTGAACCTCAGACCATGTATTCTTATTATCCCGGCGTTTACACCAGGATCGAAGAGGATGAACTGGACGGACAGAAACTGGTTGCGGAATACTCCGTCACCCTGAACGAAGACCACACCGGACGGATCAGTATCCAGGACGACGTGGACGTGTTCTGGGGCAGCACGGAACTGATCCGCCAGGACGGAGATGGTCAGTATGAGTATGATATTGAGGGAAATTACCTTTACCTCAACGAAGACGGGAACTGGATCGAATTCGTAAAGGATGTCCCCGCGGCCGCGGAAGATTATCCGGGGACCTGGGCGGAACAGACCTCTGAAAGAGTCATCATCATGATCAGGCCGGCAGAGGAAGAAGACTGCTTCGACGTCGTCATTACCTGGCGTGAAGACCTTCCGCAGAAGGACCTTTACACGATGAAGGCGCAATACCAGGAAGACGGAAGCCTGTATTACGAAGACTGCACTTATGTGATCCGGACGTATAACGCGGATGGGACGCATACCGACGAGCTTCAGTACGAAGACGGGGCCGGCCTTCTGAATTATGAGCCGGACGAAGCTGTCCTTTACTGGACGGACTATACGCTGGATCCGTCGGAGAACGTCCAGGAATTCATCCGGAACGACGAACTGGCAATTGAGATCGAGAAGTAAATGGATCAGATGCGGAATAAATATGCTGACTCATCCGGCCGCCTGGAAACAGGCGGCCGGTTTTGTATCTCTACTTCAGGATCTACTCCCCCTGCTCCCTGATCTTCCGGCTCCAGCATTTATGGCACATGGCGACGTAGGAATCGTTGCCGCCGAGGAAGACCTGGTCGCCTTTAGTAATGATCCGGCCGTTTGCGTCGATCCGGGCATTGACGGTCGCCTTGCTCCCGCAGGTGCAGACGGTCTTGATCTCGGTAATGGAGTCGGCCAGTTCCATGAGCCTGAGCGAACCCGGGAAAAAGTGCGTCAGGAAATCGGTCCGCAGTCCGAAACAGAGGACGGGGATATCTTCGGTATCTACGATATACCGGAGTTCGTCGATCTGTTCCGGAGTAAAAAACTGGCACTCGTCCGAAATGATGACGTCGTGCGGACCGGCGGCTTTCCAGGCTTCTAGGATGCTCTCGCCGGGAGAGATCACTTGCGCTTCCTGGGCCAGGCCGATCCTGCTCTTTATAAGGCCTGCGCCGTCGCGGGTATCGACAGACGGCTTGATCAGCCAGACGGTCATGTCCTTTTCTTCGTAATTGAATTTGGTGATCAGCGCCTGGGCGGATTTGGAAGAACCCATCGCGCCGTATTTAAAATAAAGCTTTGCCATATATTTCTCCCCGGACCGGCTGCCGGCGGCCTGCGCATGCGGAAAACAAGCCGGAATTCCGTTTTTTTTAATTATAACAGAAAAGGGGATTTTCTTGCCTGCATGGTCTTAAAAGACTATAATTTATATCAGCGATGTATTTATAAAACAGGTCGTCCGGACCAGCCGGAAGACCTAAAAAAGGAGGAGAAAAGAAATGAGAAAGTTACTTGCGGGATTCCTGGCGGCAGCCATGGTTCTGTCTCTGACAGCCTGCGGCGGTTCAGCGCCTGCGGCGGCTCCTGCGGCAGCCCCGGCGGCGGAAGCTGCAGCTCCGGCAGCGGAAGCGGCAGCCGAAGAGATGAAGGTCGCGATGATCACCGACTACGGCGATATCACGGACCAGTCCTTCAACCAGACCACTTATGAAGCTTCCAAGGCTTTCTGCGATGCGAACGGGATCGGATTCACCTATTACAAACCGGAAGGCGACTCCGACGCGGAACGTGAAGCCATGATCGACAAAGCGGTTGCGGACGGCTACAACGTCATCGTAATGCCGGGCTATGCTTTTGCGAACGCGATCTATGACGAAGCTCCGATGTATCCGGATGTCAAATTCGTCGCGCTGGACGTCAGCGAAGGCGACCTGACCGCATACGGCTCCCGTGAATTCAGCGCGGACAACGTATTCAGCGCGGTCTATCAGGAAGAGCTGGCCGGTTACATGGCAGGCGTCGCGGCCGTGAAGATGGGCTACACGAAGCTCGGATTCCTCGGCGGCATGGCGGTTCCGGCAGTTATCCGTTACGGTTACGGTTTTGTCCAGGGCGCGGATGACGCGGCTGCGGAGATCGGTGCGGATATCGAGATCAACTATGCATACGGCAACCAGTTCTACGGCGATGCGGACATCACCGCTGCCATGGATACCTGGTATCACGGCGGAACCGAAGTCGTCTTCGCATGCGGCGGCGGCATTTTCTCCTCCGCTGCTGAAGCGGCCGCGAAAGTTGACGGCAAAGTCATCGGCGTCGACGTAGACCAGAAGGGCACCATCGACGGACAGTACGGCGAAGGCATGACCATCACTTCCGCCATGAAAGGCCTTGCGGCGACCGTCAACACCCTGCTTTCCGCGATCCACGACGGCAAATGGTCTGAATACAGCGGCAAGATCGAGAACCTCGGCCTGGTAAGCGGCGACGATCCGGAAGCCAACTACGTACAGATCCCGCTGGCCTCCACCGCTTTCTGCGATACCTTTACCGAAGACGATTACAAAGCGCTGGTGAAGGGCATGTTCGACGGCTCCATTACAGTCTCCAACGATATCTCCGCTGAAGAACCCGCTGCCAAGAACGCGAAGATCAATTTCCAGGGCAACCTGAAATAATCTGCGGGAAGGGATCAGTTCAGGAAGACTGACTTGTATTAAGCAACGGACGGGAGCCTTCCCTTTCTGGGGAACGGCTCCCGTTGCAATAACAGAGGGAGGAAACGCTCGTGGCAGAAACATACGCGATAGAAATGCTTGGGATCACCAAACGTTTCCCCGGGATCATCGCGAATGACAACATCACGCTTCAGCTGAAGCACGGAGAGATCCACGCGCTGCTTGGTGAGAACGGAGCCGGGAAATCCACGCTGATGAGCGTGCTTTTCGGTCTTTACCAGGCGGAAGAAGGAACGATCCGAAAAGATGGGAAAGAAGTAAAGATCAACAATCCGAATGACGCGAATGATCTGGGTATCGGGATGGTTCACCAGCATTTCAAGCTGGTGCAGTGCTTTACTGTACTGGACAATATCATTCTGGGGGTCGAAACGACGCGGGGCGGCCTCCTGCAGAAAGACGCGGCCAGGAAAAAGATCCTGGAGCTTTCCGAAAAATACGGCCTGATGGTCGATCCGGACGCGAAGATCGAAGATATCACGGTCGGCATGCAGCAGCGTACGGAAATTCTGAAGATGCTGTACAGGGACAATGAGATCCTGATCTTCGACGAGCCGACGGCCGTGCTGACGCCGCAGGAGATCGAAGAACTGATGCAGATCATGAAAAACCTGGCGGCGGAAGGGAAATCTATCCTGTTTATTTCCCATAAACTGAACGAGATCATGGAAGTGGCGGACCGCTGCAGCGTGCTTCGGCGCGGTAAATACATCGGGACCGTCAATATTAAGGATACCAACCGGGAAGAGCTTTCCCGCATGATGGTCGGACGCGACGTGCAGCTGGTCGTGGACAAAAAGGAAGCGCAGCCGGGTGAAGTCGTGCTGGACGTAGAACACATGACGGTCGCTTCCAAGATGCATCACAACAACGCCGTAAAAGACGTTTCCTTCCATGTACGGGCCGGTGAGATCGTCTGTATCGCTGGGATCGACGGCAACGGTCAGACGGAGCTGGTCTACGGCCTGAGCGGCCTGGAACCGCTTTCGGAAGGAAAGATCAGCATCGAAGGAACGGACGTCACCAGAGCGTCGATCAGGGAACGCTCCAAATATATGAGCCATATTCCGGAAGACAGGCATAAACACGGCCTGGTACTGGATTATTCGCTGGAGTACAATATGGTCCTTCAGCGCTATTTCGAGCCGGAATTTGTTACTTCGGCCGGATTCCTGAAAAAGAAAAACATCCGGAAATATGCGGAACGGCTGATCGACCAGTTTGACGTGCGTTCCGGACAGGGACCTGTGACGATCGCCAGGAGCATGTCGGGCGGCAACCAGCAGAAGGCGATCATTGCCAGGGAGCTGGATAAAAAACCGAAGCTTCTGATCGCGGTCCAGCCGACGCGCGGACTGGACGTCGGCGCGATCGAGTATATCCATTCGCAGCTGGTCGCCCAGCGCGACGCGGGCGCGGCTGTCCTTCTGGTTTCCCTGGAACTGGAAGAAGTGATGGACGTATCGGACCGGATCCTCGTCATGTACGAAGGAGAGATCGTCGGCGAGCTGGATCCGAAGAAGACGACCGCTGAAGAACTCGGACTCTACATGGCAGGCGCGAAAAGAGAGGAGGTGCACGCATGAATAAAGAAAAAGAAAGCATTTTCAAGAATGCTGGCGTGCAGTCGATCATCGCGGCGGTTTTCTGTATCATCGCCGGACTGTTTATCGGCTTCCTCGTCCTTCTGGCCATCAACCCGGCCGGAGCAGCCGGTTCGATCGTGACGATCGTCAAGAACTTCCTGAATTATCCTACAAAACCGGCCCAGCTGAAATATCTGGGCAATACGCTGGTCAAAACGGCACCGCTCCTGATGTGCGCGCTGTCCATCAATTTCTGCTACAAGGTCGGCCTGTTCAATATCGGGGCCGCGGGACAGTACGTTGTCGGCGCGGGCGCCTGCCTGTACGCGGCGCTGGCCTGGAAGCTTCCGTGGATCGTATGTCTCTTGCTTGCGGTCGCGGCGGGCGCCGTCTGGGGGACGATCGTCGGATTCCTGAAAGCCTACGCGAACGTCAACGAAGTCATTTCAGGCATCATGCTGAACTGGATCGGGCTGTATCTGGTCAACATGCTCCTGGCAAACGTGAAGGAGCAGGCAAGTCCCTACACCCTTCAGCTTTCCTCAACCAACGCGTCGGCGATCCTTCCGACGGCAGGCCTGGAGAAGATGTTCTCCAACAACCGGTATGTGACGATCGCCATTCCGATCGCCATTGTGATCGCCATCCTTCTGCAGGTCGTACTGACCATGACAAAGTTCGGGTATGAACTGCGGGCGACCGGTTTCAACAAAGACGCGGCCAAGTATGCCGGCATGAACGAAAAGCGCAATATTATCCTGACGCTTGTGATCGGCGGCGCGCTCGCCGGTATGGGGGCGGCGCTTCTGTACCTGACCGGATATGAACAGTGGGCGACCACACAGTCATCGGTCCCGGCCATGGGCTTTAACGGGATCGCGGCAACGTTCCTGGGCGGCCTGAATCCGATCGGGACGATCTTTTCATCCTACTTTATCCAGCACATCACGAGCGGCGGCTCCTATCTGGACAAGAGCATTTATCCGTCCCAGATCTCCGAGCTGATCTCGGCGATCATCATTTATCTCTGCGGCTTCGTACTCTTCTTTAAGTACGTTATGAACCGCAGGATCGCCGCGGGGCAGGAGAAAAAGATCCGCGCGGCGAAAGCGGCAGAGAAAGGAGGCGAAGACAAATGATCTTACTGCTTCAGTACACCCTGATCTTTGCGTCGGTTCTTTCTCTGGTCGCGCTCGGCGGCTGCTTCTCCGAGCATTCCGGCGTCATCAACCTGGGTCTGGAAGGCATCATGGTCATCGGGGCGCTGGGCGGCGCGCTGAGCCTGAAAACCCTGACCGGTGCGGCTCCGGTCGTCATCGTGATCGTTACGATCCTGCTGGCGGCTTTGTTCGGGCTGATCTATTCGCTGCTTCTGGGCGTTGCGAGCATTCATTTCAAAGCGGACCAGACGCTGGTCGGCACGGCGATGAATATCCTGGCGACGGCAGCAGCGACAGTCATCGTCAAAGCGATCAACATGGCCGAGAATCCCGACAACGTATCTTCGACGATCCAGTACGTCAATTCCAAGAAAGCGTTTATCGTTAGGTTCGGCAAATTTGAATTCAACTGGTTCATGCTGCTGGCATTCCTGGCCCTGGTATGCGCGTATATCGTGCTGTACAAGACCCGGTTCGGACTCCGGCTGATGGCCTGCGGCGAAAATCCCCAGGCGGCGGACAGCGTCGGCATCAACGTCTACAAGATGCGCTGGGCGGGCGTCCTGATCTCCGGTATCCTGGGCGGTGTCGGCGGTATCGTTTACATCACGGCCGGCGTCAGCGAGTGGAAATTCGAGACCGGCGTTGCGGGCTTCGGTTTCCTGGCGCTCGCGGTCATGATCTTCGGTCAGTGGAAACCGGTCAATATCGGCCTGGCAGCGCTCCTGTTCGGATTTTTCAGGGCGCTGTCGAACGTCTACTCGGGCTTCGACTGGCTGGCAGCCCTGAAGATCCCCGGCAGCATCTATAACATGATGCCGTATGTGATCTCCCTGATCGTTCTGGCCTTTACGTCCCGGAACTCCAGGGCGCCGAAAGCGGAAGGCATTCCGTACGACAAGGGATCCAGGTGATTGTTTCTGCAGTATAGTGACTAAATTGATAAGACCACTGTGAGCCATGCCGGCGGTTTACGGACTGCCGGCAGGGCTCATTGAGCATGATGTGAAAGGATTAAGACATGATCCGAAAAGTATCCGCAGTCTATTTCAGCGCAGTGGGCAATACGAAGACAACAGTGGAGAAGATCGCGGAGACGGCCGCCGGCAGGCTTTCCGTACAGCTGGATACGATCGATTTTACACTCCCTGCTTCCAGGGAAAGAGAGTATGCTTTCGGCCCGGATGAGCTGGTGGTATTCGGGACGCCGACCTATGCGGGACGGGTGCCGAATAAAGTGCTGCCTTTTGTGCAGTCTTTGTTTCACGGAGACAGGACCCCGGCGATCCCGGTGGTGACGTTCGGCAACCGGAATTTTGATTCTTCTTTATCGGAGCTGACGAAAGAGCTTCAGAACAACGGCTTCTGTCCCTTCGCTGCCGGCGCGTTTGCCTGCAGCCACGTATTTTCAGACGTCATTGGCGCCGGAAGGCCTGACGGAGCGGATCTGGAGGCGATGGCCCGGTTCGCGGAAGACGCGGTGAAAAAGCTGGAGACAGAGATCTCCCCGGAAACTTCGGCTTCGTTTGTGGAGACGCTGCTTTCGAAACGGCCGGTAGGTCCGTACTATACGCCGCTCGGGACGGACGGGAAACCGGCGGTCTTTCTGAAATCCAAGCCGTTTGTAGATGAGACGCTCTGCAGCCGGTGCGGAGTCTGCGCCAGGGTCTGCCCGATGGGGTCGATCGATCCGGAAGACGTCCTGCACACGGCCGGCCTCTGCATCAAGTGCCACGCGTGTATCCGCAAATGTCCGGAACATGCGCGCAGGATGACCGATGAAGCCTTCCTGTCGCATAAAGAAATGCTGGAAACGAATTTTACACGGCGGGCAGTGCCCGAAGTGTTTCTGTAAAACAGCCTGGCGGATATGAAACATTCAAGAAAAGCGAATGGACCAAACAAATACGTCATTTTACTGCTCCTGGCGGAGCTTCTGGCGATCTGCGCTGCCGCTATGAGTTTCAGACATCAGGACACGTACCGGTTTGAAGCGGCAGACCTGATGATCGACCGGGGAAACGGCGTTTATGAATCAGGCGTCTCTACGCCCGGTTACATCGATTACAGCTTTGACGGGAACCGGCTCCTGGTATCCCCGGAGATGGAGCTTCCGGCAGGCATTTATCGAATCTCCCTGGATTACCGTTCCGATGGAACAGTGGAAAACGACGTCATCTCCAGACTTGTCGATACAAAGGACCTTTCCGCTAAAAAAAGCGGGGGTCTGGTCCTTTCGGAGAACAATGAGATCCTGGGAGAGAAAACGCACGCGGATTACCGGGTGTGGGTGAAAGCGCGGTCGGCCTGCCGGATCGAGAGCGGACTCTCTGAAAATGCCGGAAAACGATACCTGCTCATCCGGGAGATCCGTCTGGAATACCTGACGAAGCTTTCCGTGATCCATGCGGCGGCGGCCGCTTTCTTCCTGTTCCTGATCCTGGACCTTCTTCTGTGGTTTCTGGTCGTTAAAAAGGAAGAGACCGGGCGCTTCTTCCGGGAAAATGCCGTGCCGGTCACGGTGATCGCCGGGGTACTGGCCGTTTCGCTGATCCCGCTGCTGACGCCGCACATTTATTTCGGAGACGATATCCAGTATCACCTGCAGCGGATCGCCCGGCTCGCGACCGGTATAAAAAGTGGGACGTTCCCGGTAAAGATCCAGCCGGGGTGGGACGGCGGCTACGGCTACGCGGCCGGGGTCTGTTACGGGGACCTGTTTTTCCTGCCGTCCGCGATCCTGGTCCTGCTCGGGTTCCCGCTGGAAACGGCGTACGAGTTTTATATTGTCCTGATCACGGTCCTGACGGTCCTGATCTCATATTACGCGTTTTTCCGGCTTTCCGGAAAGACCTGGACCGCATTGGCCGGATGCATCCTCTATACCTTTGCGGGTTTCCGTATGCACAGCATCTTCAGCGGGGCGACCGTCGGGGAATTCAGCGCCTATACGTTCCTGCCGCTGGTTATCCTGGGGCTGTATATCATTTACCGGGAAGAAGACAAAGGCAAAGGCGTGCTGTTCCTGGGAACCGGCATTGCGTGTGTGGTCTCGGTACACGTTCTTTCGACGTTCATCCTGCTGCTGACGATCCCTGTATATTGTCTGCTGCGGGGCCGGAAAACGTTCCGGAAGGAGGTATTTACGGCGCTGCTTGAAAGCGTCGGGCTCGCGCTTCTTCTAAGCGCCTGGTTTATCGTGCCGATGGCGGAATATGTCCTGCTCCAGCCGATGGCCGGCACCGGCTCCGAATTTTACAAAGAGGCTTACCTGCTCTGGAACGGCGCGCTGGATCCCGTCCGGCTCTTTGTGAATTATCCGGACCCGAAAGGGATCGACAGCGGATGGTCGGGAGCAGGATTTGCTTCCGGGGCCGCGGTCCTTCTTTCCCTGTATCTGCTGGCAGCCGGAAAAGCCGGGAAAGAGGCCGGTACGATCAGGCGGCTGGCGGCGGCGGACGTTTGGCTGATGTTCATGGCGACGAAAGCGTTTCCTTATTATTGGATCAGCAGGCGGCTGCCATTCCTTCATAAGGTGCTGCGGAACCTCCAGTTCCCTTGGCATTTCCTGAACCTCATCTGCGTCGTCAGTACGGTACTGGCCGTACTCTGTCTGAAAGTCCTTTCGGAAGAAAATGCGGCCAGGGCATACGCCGCGGCATTTGTCTGCGTATTCCTGTGCTTTGTGCAGCTTGCGTCTTTCTACGGCGCCATGGGGGCCGGCGCGCGGTCGGTGATCCGGGTGAATACGGAAGATTCCCACCAGTTCAGCGCGGTAGACGAATTCAATATCCGCGGATCGGACAGGGAACTGCCGAAGCGGGAACCGGGGCTTGCCGTATATTCCGGGAATGTCCGGGCGGAGATCACAGGGCAGAAGGGAACGACGGTCACGGCAGCCGTCGTAAACGAAGGATCCAGGTAGGCGGAGCTTCTGTTTCCGAGGTGGGCATACCGGGGCTACAGCGCCGGTTCGGACCTTGGGAAACTGGAACTGAAAGAAGCGGAAGATCACCGCGTGCTGGTCGTGATCCCGGCCGGATTTGACGGAAAAGTAACGATCCGTTTCCGGGAGCCGTTTTACTGGCGGCTGGCGGAACTTACGTCTCTGGTGACGGTGATAATTGTATTTTTGAAAAACCGCAGGCAGTTGAAAAACAGTTGAAGCGCTTCTTTCAGCATAGTATACTTTCTAAGATTAAATCTGATTCCGTAGGAGAACGGCGGGATCAGATTAATTTCGGCGATAAACCTGTTCACGATTCATGATTACAGTAGAGAGGGACAAAATGCCGCAGAGAACAGATTTCCACAAGGTACTGATCATCGGGTCCGGTCCGATCGTCATCGGCCAGGCCTGTGAATTTGACTATTCCGGCACGCAGGCATGCAAGGCGCTCAGGAGCCTGGGATATGAAGTGGTCCTGGTGAATTCCAACCCGGCCACCATCATGACAGACCCTGAAATGGCGGATGAGACTTATATCGAGCCGCTGACTGTCGAAAGCCTGGAACGTATCATTGCAAAGGAAAGACCGGATGCATTACTGCCGAATCTGGGCGGGCAATCCGGTCTTAATTTATGTTCGGAGCTTTATCAGGCGGGGATCCTGGATAAATACGGGGTCAAGGTCATCGGCGTCCAGGTGGACGCGATCGAACGGGGCGAAGACCGGATCGAGTTTAAAAAGACCATGAACAAGCTGGGGATCGAAATGGCCCGGAGCGAAGTGGCCTACTCCCTCGACGAAGCGCTTTCGATCGCCGAAAAACTGGGCTACCCGGTCGTCCTCAGACCAGCGTATACCATGGGCGGGGCCGGCGGCGGCCTGGTGTACAACCGGGAAGAATTAAAGACCGTCTGCGCAAGAGGCCTGGCGGCTTCGATCGTCCACCAGGTCCTGGTGGAAGAATCGATCCTCGGATGGGAAGAACTGGAACTGGAGGTGGTGCGGGACCGCGAAGGCAAGATGATCACGGTCTGCTTTATCGAAAACGTCGACCCGATGGGCGTCCACACCGGCGATTCCTTCTGTACGGCCCCGATGCTGACCATTTCGCAGGAAGTCCAGGACAGGCTCCAGGAACAGGCTTACCGGATCGTCGAACATATCGGCGTCATCGGCGGGACCAACGTCCAGTTTGCCCACGACCCGAAGACCGACCGGATCATCGTCATTGAGATCAATCCCAGGACGTCCCGTTCTTCGGCGCTGGCTTCCAAAGCGACCGGGTTCCCGATCGCGCTGGTCTCCGCAAAACTGGCGACCGGACTGACGTTGAGCGAGCTTCCCTGCGGCAAGTACGGTACACTCGACAAGTACAGGCCTGACGGGGATTACGTCGTCGTCAAGTTTGCCCGCTGGGCTTTCGAAAAATTCAAGGGCGTCAACGACCGGCTCGGCACGCAGATGCGGGCGGTCGGCGAAGTCATGAGCATTGGAAAGACCTTCAAGGAAGCGTTCCAGAAGGCGATCCGTTCTCTGGAAAAAGACCGGTACGGCCTCGGCCATGCGAAGGATTTCGATCAGAAAACGGCGGAAGAGCTGGAGATCATGCTCGCGGAGCCCTGTTCGGAGCGGTATTTCATTATGTATGAAGCGCTCCGCAAAGGGGTCAGTGTGGAACGGATCCATGAACTGACGCATGTAAAAGAATACTTTATCAGCCAGATAAAAGAACTGGTGGAAGAAGAGGAATCGCTGCTGCAGTACAAGGGCTCGCTTCCTTCCGACGAAGCGCTGGAAAACGCAAAGAAAAACGGATTCTCCGATTTCTATCTGGCCCAGGTGCTGGGGATCCCGCAGGACGCCGTGCGGGCGCGCAGAAAAGCCCTTGGGATCGTGGAGACCTGGGACGCCGTCCACGTCAGCGGGACAAAGGACAGCGCCTATTATTACTCGACTTATCAGGGAACGGACCATAACCGCGTAAGCGATAATCCGAAGAAGATCATGATCCTGGGCGGCGGTCCGAACCGGATCGGCCAGGGCATCGAATTCGACTACTGCTGCGTCCATGCGGCCATGTCGCTTAAGAAACTGGGTTTTGAGACGATCATGGTCAACTGCAACCCTGAAACGGTCTCCACCGATTACGACACTTCGGACAAACTGTATTTTGAGCCGCTGACCCTGGAAGACGTGCTGTCGATCTACGCGGAGGAAAAACCGCTCGGCGTCATTGCGCAGTTCGGCGGCCAGACACCGCTGAACCTGGCGGCCAAACTGAAAAAGGAAGGCGTCCGGATCCTAGGCACGACGCCGGAAGTCATCGATCTCGCGGAAGACCGCGACCAGTTCCGGAAAGTCATGGACGATCTTGGTATCCCGATGCCGGAATCCGGCATGGCGGCGACGATCGAGGAAGCGCTGGACGTGGCGGGCCGGATCGGCTATCCGGTCATGGTGCGTCCGTCCTATGTACTGGGCGGCCGGGGCATGGAGATCGTACATGACGACGAAGGCCTGACGGATTACATGAAGGCGGCGGAAGGCGTCAGTGAAAAACGGCCGATCCTGATCGACCGCTTCCTGCACGACGCGCTGGAATGTGAAGCCGACGCGATCAGCGACGGCGAGGCTGTTTTCGTACCGGCAGTCATGGAGCATATCGAGCGGGCCGGGATCCATTCGGGCGACAGCGCCTGCATCCTGCCGAGCGCGCATATTTCGGAAGAGAATCTAGAAACCATCAGGGATTATACAAAACGGATCGCGCAGACCATGCACGTGGTCGGCCTGATGAACATGCAGTACGCGATCGAAGACGGAAAAGTCTACGTGCTGGAAGCCAATCCCCGTGCGTCGAGGACGGTGCCGCTGGTTTCCAAAGTCTGCGATATCCGGATGGTGCCGATCGCGACGCAGATCATCACGTCGGAACTGACGGGGATGCCGTCGCCGGTGCCGCAGATGAAACACCGCCATATTCCTTATTACGGCGTCAAACAGGCGGTCTTCCCGTTCAACATGTTCCCGGAAGTCGATCCGGTGCTGGGACCGGAAATGCGCTCGACCGGCGAAGTGCTGGGCATAGCGCAGACGCCGGGCGAAGCGTTCTTTATTTCCAAGGAAGCGTCCCCCGCCACACTGCCGCTCGAAGGAAGCGTACTGATCTCCCTGAACGAAGAGGACAAATCAAAAGCGCCGGAGATCGCGCGGAAATTCCATGAGGAAGGATACACGATCCTGGCGACCGGCGAGACCTGCGCCCTGATCAGAGAGGCCGGCATTCCGGTGGAAAAGATCAACAAGGAACACGAAGGAAGGCCGAATGCGTCGGATCTTCTGACCAACGGAAAAGTCCAGCTGATCATCAATACGCCCACCTGGTCGAACGGTTTGCACGAGGGCCGGTATCTCAGGAAAAACGCGATCAAATGCCGGGTAACGTTCATCTCGACGATCGCGGCGGCGGAAGCGGCGGCTGACGGGATCCACCAGCGTAAGAGCGAAGGCCGGCAGACGCTGCATTCCCTCCAGGAATGGCATTCCCTGATCGGTTGAAAGTTTAATTAGTTGTCATGATGAAAACTGCTGCACTGATTTTATTTATTTTAATGTACGTTCTGATGATCGCCTTTCCCAAAAGGCGACTCATCTTTGTATGGGGGACGGCGCTGCTTTTCCTTCTGGGAGGTGTGCTGCCTGTTTCGGACGTTCCTTCCGCCATCAACTGGAACGCGCTGATGATGATCGCGGGAACCATGATCATGGTGGATTATTTTATTGACTCCCGCATGCCGAACCGGATCGCGGAACGGCTGATGGACAAGGCGTCCAGCCAGATGTGGCTGACGATCTACATGTCCCTGTTTTCCGGGTTCATTTCGGCATTCGTGGACAACGTGGCTACGGTCCTGATGCTGGCGCCGGTCGGGCTGGCGATCTGCATGAAGCTCGGCAAATCTCCCGTGCCGATGATCCTGTCGATCGCGGTCTCGTCGAATCTGCAGGGCGCGGCAACGCTGGTGGGCGATACGACGTCGATCATGCTGGGCGCGCAGGCGAGGATGGACTTCATGGATTTCTTCTGGATGAACGGAAGACCGGGCATTTT
>JAEEGL013869284.1_pt1 | contig 14762 bp, 14 predicted proteins | sample 9134231 | NCBI WGS metagenome assembly JAEEGL01 (sample SAMN16246548, study PRJNA631951) | gut metagenome | biome: gut microbiome; feature: rumen; material: fiber-attached | host: Bos | place: Iran: Karaj | collected 2018-10 | reverse complement strand
TGGCTCTGCATTATCCATTGTCATCCGGGTTGTCAAGCGATTTAGTACGGCATGACAAGCCAGTCAGTATGGCATGAGCAAAATTGACAAGCAATTCAGTTTAACCTGCAAAAAATTGTCAAGCGATTTCAGGAAAACACACTCCGTGTCATCGCCGTGTTTTCTTCGATAAAAACACGGAGGAAACACGGAGCAGACACGGAGGAAACACGGCGAGGATACGGAGCGGATACTTTTTTTCAGGGTATATGCAATAAAAAATGCAATGCGGCGTTATGGTATGGTATATGTGTAAAAATTTGACCATATTGGGGGTGCTACTGGCCGTGGCTCTGTTGTGCGGAGCACAAACCAACGACACGTCGCGGTGGGATTTCCACATGGGCGTGGGTGGCACTGTGCTGAACGGTTTCGGACAGACGCAGGCGCTGACCTGGGCCGCGCCGCGGGTCAGCTATCACGCCAACGACCGTCTGACGCTGCACGGTGGCTTCGTGATGGCCGGAACGCTGTTGCCCAACGACTTCCAGCTGCAAGGTCGCGGCGAGCAGAGTCTGGCACCGCGCCGTGAAGGCACCCGTGCCGGGGCATTGTGGGCGGCTGCCGACTACAAAGTTTCTGACAATCTGCGCGTATGGGCAGCTGTGGCTGTGGCACGCGGATGGATGCAGCCCCTGTGGGCCGGCGAGTCGATGCCTTTGGCGGCTGCTGCGGTTGACGGCGGCTTTGCCTATCGTTTCAGCACCGGCAGCACACTGGCAATGCACTTCCGCTTTGTGCACGACCAGTATGGTTCGCTGCTCTACCCTCCATATTGTGGCCACCCATACTACGGCCCGCTGGCTCCGTCGTGGGAGTTGTACCACAGCACATGGCCCTACTGGAACTAAACACTGAACAATTAAATGGAATATAACACTCAAAGAGAGCAACTCAAGATAGCCGACTATGGCCGCAACGTGGCCAAACTCATCGAAAAATGCAAGACCATACCCGACCGCGAGGAGCGGACGCAGATGGCCAACACCATTGTCGATGTTATGGCTTTGGTCAACCCCAAGGTCAAGGAGCGCGGCGACTATCGCCACACGTTGTGGGACCACATGATGTTCATGGCCAACTACGAGCTTGATGTCGACTCTCCCTTCCCTGTGCGCCACGAGGAACCTATCCAGATGCACCCTTCCCACATTGAACGTAGCGAGGGTGAAATCCGCTTCCGCCACTACGGTCGTGCGCTGGAGAACATGATCCGTGCCGTTGCCGAGATGGAGGAGGGCGAGGAGCGCACGATATTGACTCAGCAGATTGCCAACACCATGAAGCGGCAGTACCTTCAGTGGAACCGTGACTCGGTTGACGACCTTCTCATCGAGGAGCAGTTGCTTCAGCTCTCGGAAGGGCGGCTGAAACTGCCCGAGGGTTTCAAATTCCACGACTCGCAGTACTACATCGATGCCATGGCTTCGGCACAGGCCAAGTCGGGTGACAAGAAGAAAAAGAAGAAGAAAAAGAACAAATGAGCAGTTTCGAAATAAAAGGCGGGCAACCCCTGAGGGGCGAGATTGTGCCGCAGGGTGCAAAGAACGAGGCATTGCAGGTGCTGTGTGCCGTGCTGCTGACGCAGGACACGGTGTGCATAGAGCATGTGCCTGACATCCGCGACATCAACAAGCTCATCGACCTTCTCCGTCTGCTGGGTGTCAAGGTGCGCCACGACGAGGCCGCCGACTGCGAGAGCGGACGTGCCTTCGAGTTCGATGCGCGCGACATTGACCTTTCCGCGCTCGACAGCCCCGAATACCGTAGCCAGGCTGGTGCCTTGCGCGGCAGTATCATGCTGGCCGGGCCGTTGCTCTCCCGTTTCGGTCGCGCCGTTGTGCCACAGCCGGGTGGCGACAAAATTGGCCGCCGCCGTCTCGACACCCATTTTATCGGCTTCGAGAAACTGGGTGCGACTGTTGAATACAAACGTAATGCATACTTTGTCACTGCCGACAGGCTTGAGGGCTGCTATATGCTGCTCGACGAGGCTTCGGTCACAGGCACGGCAAATATCGTCATGGCCTCGGTGCTGGCCCACGGTACGACGACTATAATGAATGCTGCCTGTGAGCCTTATATCTACCAGCTTTGCTCGATGCTCAACAATATGGGCGCGCAAATCAGCGGCGTGGGCAGCAACCTGCTCACCATCAAAGGTGTCGGCTCACTGCATGGCTGCACACACCGCCTGTTGCCCGACATGATTGAGGTGGGGTCGTTCATTGGCATGGCTGCCATGACACGCGGCGACATCACCATCAAGAACGCGCAGGTGCAGCACCTCGGACTCATCCCGCAGGTGTTCCGCCGCCTGGGCATCGAGGTGTGGCAGAAAGGCGATGACCTGTATGTCCCGTCGCAGGAACACTATGAGATTGAACGCTTCATGGACGGCTCGATAATGACCGTGGCCGATGCGCCATGGCCTGGCTTCACGCCCGACCTCATCAGCATCGCGCTGGTTGTTGCCACGCAGGCCAAAGGCAGCGTGTTGATACACCAGAAGATGTTCGAGAGCCGACTGTTCTTCGTTGACAAACTGATTGATATGGGCGCTCAGATAATACTCTGCGACCCGCACCGGGCAACCGTCATCGGCCTTGACCGCGAGCATCAGCTGCGCGGTGTGCGCATGACCTCGCCCGACATACGTGCCGGTGTGGCCTTGCTTATCGCCGCCCTCAGCGCCAACGGCATCAGCCGCATTGACAATATCGAGCAGATTGACCGCGGATACCAGCATATCGACGAGCGCCTGCGCAAACTTGGCGCCGACATAAAAAGAATACCTTAAACCTATTCAAACAATAAACCTATCAAACAATGTTCAGCTTATTCAAGAAAAAGAAATACGAGCCGCGTCCCATCTTTGCGGCACTTGGCACAGACATGCACTGCCACCTCGTGCCGCAGGTCGACGACGGCTCGAAGTGCATGGAAGAGAGCATCGACTGTCTCAATACCCTCACTGCGGTGGGCTATAACAAGGTAATCATCACGCCGCACTTCCAGTTCCCGCGTTTTCAGAACGACGAGGACGACATCCGCCGCCGTTACGCTGAGGTGAAGAAGGCTGCTGCAGAAGCCGGTGTCAAGATAGATATTTGCGGCATTGGCGGTGAGTATCGCATTGACAGTGGCTTTGCCAAACGCATCGAGAATCCGCGCTTCTTGCTGGTTGGCGACAAATATGTGTTGGTCGAGTTCTCGCTCCATCAGCAGATGATGGGCTGCGACGATATGATATTCGAGATGCAGATGAAGGGCTATGAGATTATTCTGGCGCATCCGGAACGATACCCCTACCTGAACATCGACGGCAAACGCATGGAGCAACTACGCGACCAGGGCGTGTATCTTCAGTGCAACGTGCTGTCGTTCGGCGGCTTCTATGGCGAGGATGCCAAACGGAAAGCATTCGCCATGGTCGATCGCGGATGGGTCGACTTCCTTGGCACCGACACCCACAATACGCTCTATTGCCAGGCACTGCTCGACCTCACTCACGACCGCAAGGTTGAGAAAATGCTCGAAAAACATACCTTTAAGAACAACGAACTATAACATAATATGCAAATGAAAGGAAGAAACGTACCGTTCAGGAAGAACATGATTCAGGGCGGCTCCATTGTGCTGGCAGCCTTGGTACTGGGCATCTTTATGGTCTATACGGTAAAGACCCTCAAGTCGTATGACGACACCGTCAAGGTGCGCGGCCTTTGCGAGAAAGAGGTGCCCGCCGACCGTGTGGTGATGCGCATCAACTATAGCGACCAGGACAATGAGTTGGTCGACCTGCGCAGCCGTATGGACAATAACGACAAGATTGTCATCGACTTGCTGAAGAAAGCCGGTTTCACCGATGAGGAAATCAAGTTCACCTCGGCTCGCTTCAACGACCGTTACGACAGCTACTACACTTCCAACATCCGTTTCCGCTACAACGCCAACCAAACCATCAATGTCTTCACGTCGAAGATGGACATTGTCAGCGAGTTGGAAAAGACCATTGATGCCGAATTGCTGAAACACAACATTATCAGCAGCACCTATTCGAGCTATGAGTACAACGGTCTGAACGAAATCAAGCCCTCGATGATTGCCGAGAGCCTGGAGAAAGCACGCGAGGCTGCCGACGAGTTTGCCAAGAACAGCCATAGCAAGATTGGCAAGATGCGCACTGCTTCGCAGGGCTATTTTGAGGTTGAAGACCTCGACGAGAACACACCGCAGGTGAAGAAGGTGCGTGTTGTGACTACGGTGGAGTACTATCTTAGATGATATCCAAAGCCAAGCTTAAGGAGTTGTGTGCCTACCGCCAGCAAAAGCGGCAGGACGAGGAGGGCGTGTACATCGTCGAAGGGACGAAGATGGCCTCCGAGGCTCTGCATTGGGGTGCCGAGGTGTTGTGTGTATGTGCCACGGCAGAGTGGAAGGCAGAGAGCGAAATGTGGAAAGAGGGAAGCGACTATTACGAGGTATCGCAGGCCGAACTGGAGCGTCTCAGCTTGATGCGCACTCCCAACCAGGTTTGGATGCTGGTCAAGAGGGAGGAATGCGGAAAGCGTGATGCGGCTGCATTCGTAAACAATACCCCGCTCATCCTGGCTCTTGACAGGTTGCAAGACCCTGGCAACATGGGTACAATCATGCGGACGGCCGACTGGTATGGTGTACGGCATATCGTGTGCAGTCACGACACGGTTAACTGCTACAACCCCAAAGTTGTGCAGGCCTCGATGGGTGCAATCTTCCGCACAAAGGTGGAGTATGTCGACCTGCCGCAGTGGCTCGCTGCCAGCGGCATGCCCGTCTTTGGAGCCTCACTGCAGGGCAAGGAACTTTCCACGTACCAATTCCCGCTTACCACCCCGAGTGTACTCCTTATCGGCAACGAGAGCCGAGGCATATCGCAGGAGGCGATGGAGCATGTGACGCACCCAGTGCTTATTCCCAACCGTGGCGGCACGGCCGAGAGCCTTAACGCCGCCGTGGCAGCAGCAATATTGGTGGACAAATTGATAGGATAAACAAGTGGAACAACTACAATACCAAGAAGGTAGGACAGAGATAGGACAGATGGGCAAGGTTGCCCTCATTGAACGTCTGACCGACGGCTTCGACGCCAAGGCGGTCACTACGGTTCATGGCATCGGCGACGATGCCGCCGTGCTGGCGGGTGGCGTGCTGGTGTCGACACAGACACTGGCCGAGGGTGTGCACTTCGACATGATGTACACCCCGCTAAGGCATTTGGGCTACAAGGCCGTGGCCATAGCCATGAGCAACATCGCCGCCATGAACGGCACACCGCAGCAGGTGCTGGTGAGCGTGGCCGTCAGCAACCGCTATTCCGTCGAGGCTCTTGAAGAACTCTACGCCGGAGTGCGGCTGTGCTGCGAGCGTTACGATACCGACCTTGTCGGCGGCGAAACCACCTCGTCGCGTTCCGGCATGGTCATCACCGTCACCGTCGTTGGCCACGTCGATACTGGACACATCACCTATCGCAGTGGTGCAAAGCTGCACGACCTTGTCTGTGTTAGCGGCGATCTCGGTTCGGCATACGCTGGACTGCTGGTGCTTGAGCGCGAGAAGGTTACATACCAGGCCAATCCCTCGTTCCAACCCGACCTCGCTGGCTTCGACTATGTGTTGGAGCGTTTCCTCAAGCCGGAACCGAGGCTCGACATCGTCAAGGAGCTGGCTTCGCGGAATGTGGTGCCGACATCTATGACCGACGTAAGTGCCGGACTGGCAGACAGCGTGCTGCACCTCTGCCGCGCATCCAAGTGTGGCTGCGAGGTCTATGAGGAGCGGCTGCCCATTGATTATCAGACCTCACGCGTGTGTTCGGAGATGAGTAAGAACATGCTGCCCGTCAGCTGTGCGCTCAACGGTGGTCACGACTATGAACTGCTCTTCACCGTCAGCCAAAAGGACTACGACAGCATCAAAGAGATTGAGGGTGTGCATATTATTGGCCATGTCACCGAGGAGGGTATGCCAGCCGTAATGGTAACCCCGCAAGGCTCCGCCATCGAGCTCCGTGCCCAGGCATTCTCCCAAACTGAGTAAGAAATAACGTAAGAACATGGAAGACACCTACCGCCACCAGGGACTGCGCCACCAGATGGTGGCCAAACTACGGGACAACGGCATCACCGACGAGGATGTGCTGGAGGCCATGGACGAGGTGCCGCGGCACTATTTCGTCGAGACAGGCCTCGATGTGGCTGTATATGATGACACTCCCATCAAGATTGGCTCGGGACAGACTATCTCGCGTCCGTCGACGGTGGCCATGCAGAGCCAACTGCTGATGCTCAAAGGTGGAATGCGGGTGCTTGAGATTGGCACCGGCAGCGGCTACCAGACCGCCGTGCTTTGCCGCATGGGGGCACGTGTTTACACCATCGAGCGGCAGAGTAGCCTCTACGAACGCACCAAGCCGCTGTTGCAACAGCTTGGCTATGGCGCACAATGCTATCTCGGCGACGGTTACAAAGGGTTGCCGCAGTTCCGGTTCACTCCGTTCGACCGTGTGATTATAACCTGCGGGGCCCCGTATATTCCCACCGCGCTGATGGAACAGCTACGCATTGGCGGCATCATGGTGATACCCATTGGTGAGGGTGAGCAGGAAATGCTGCGCATCACCAAGCAGGGGCCGACAGCCGAAGAATGGGAGGTGGAGAAGTTCGGCAAGTTCAATTTCGTCCCCATGCTCAAAGGCCGCAACATGAAATCAACAGGAACGCTATGAAGATGAAAAACAAAAGTGTGCAGTGCGCAGTAGCCGCTTTGGTGCTTCTGCTATGCTCCTGCGGCAATGACTACACCCCCAAGCCTGCGGCCTATCTGCGCATCGACACACCAGAGCATAAATACTGGCTCGTCGACACCCTGCCCAACGAGATGTTTGGGCAGTCCATACCTGGCACAACACTGCCATTCATCTTCGAAGCAAACGAATGCACAGAACTGACACTCAAGCGTCCACGTCTGGTATGCACAATGGACGACTATGACACCAAAAGTGGCATCAAGCCTGTATACAGCAAAGGAATGTTCGATGAGGTGTGGCTCGACATCAACTATCCGCAGTGGGACGGCGTGGTGTTCCTCACTTACAAGAGGATACGCTCACTTGACGACCTGCGTGGCCAGATTGACACCTCGGCACGTCTCCTGGAGAAACACTATCAGGTTGCATCTGGCGTTGACGAGCATCGCTTCGACAGCGACGACGGAACGGTACACGCAGTGACCTGGCATCTGCTGGGAGCCAAGGTTGCATCCACCTATCAGTTCTATGCCACCGACTCGGTAAGCAACTTTCTGCGCGGCGGTCTCTTCCTGAACCAAACACCAAACAACGACTCACTCGCTCCGGTGCTGGAGTACATTCAGGCCGACATTGACCATCTTATCGAGACTCTCCGTTGGAGACAATAGCGGGAGCCAGGCCGTGTCGGTACACTAGCCTGCTATCTTGTTAGTTCGAGATATTCCTGTTCGGACATTATTTTCACTCCGAGTTTTTCGGCTTTCTTCAGCTTTTCGGGACCCATGCGCTCGCCCGCAAGCAGGTAGGTTGTCTTGCCGCTGATGGATCCGGAGACCTTGCCGCCGTGTGACTCTATGTCGGCCTTTATCTCGTCGCGCGAGAAATTCTCAAACACGCCACTCACCACAAAGGTCATGCCGTCCAACTCCGAACTATGGTTCCCAAGTTCAGCACTGAATTGCAGTCCGGCTTCGCGCAGACGTTCCACCATGCTGCGGTGTTCCTCGTTGGCAAACCATTCGGTCACGGCACGGGCAGTAACCTCGCCCACATCCTCGACCTGCGCCAGCTCCTCCTCGGTGGCCGACAATAGGGCGTCGATGTTCTTGAAATATCTTGCCAGTTTCTTTGCTCCCACCTCGCCGACATATCGTATGCCGAGGGCAAACAGCACGCGCTCGAAAGGCACCTGTTTTGATGCCTCGATGGCGGCCAGCATGTTGTCGGCACCCTTGTCCTGGATGGTGGCATCGGTGCCAAGGCCAATGAGTTGCTCGCGCTTGAGGTTGTAGAGGTCGGCCGCATTGTGTACTAGGCCGGCCGAGTAGAGCAGCTCAAGACGCTCGGGTCCGAGGGTGTCGATGTTCATGGCTCGGCGGCTGACGAAATGCTCCAGCCGTCCGATAATCTGTGGATGGCAGCCGTTGCTGTTCGGACAGTAGTGCCCTGCCTCGCCCTCAGCGCGTACCAGCGGTGTGCCGCATTCGGGACAAACCTTCGGGAAGCCCTGAGTTTGGAACTCGGAGTTCGGAGTTTCCGGGTGCGGCAGCATTAACTCCGAACTCCGCGCTCTGCACTCCGCACTCTCGTTTCCCACGACTTTCGGGATAATCTCTCCGCCCTTCTCTATCAGCAGGTTGTCGCCCTCGCGGATGTCCATCTTGGCTATGAAGTCGGCGTTCACCAGCGTGGCGCGCTTAACCGTTGTTCCGCCCAGCCACACGGGCTTCAGGTTGGCCACCGGCGTGACGATGCCTGTGCGCCCCACCTGGTAGCTGACGCTCTCAAGCGGTGTCGAGACACGCTCGGCCTTGAATTTGTATGCTATGGCCCAACGGGGTGACTTGGCGGTGAGGCCAAGCTCGTCCCACAGCTGTGTCTGGTTGACCTTGATGACGATGCCGTCGATGGCGTAGGGGAGTTCCCATCGGGCTTTGTCCCAGTGGTCTATGAAAGCCTTTATCTCGTTGATATCCTTGCACTCTTGGATATATGGTTGCACTTTGAAGCCCATCTGCCGTGCCCAGTCAAGACGGCCGGTGTGAGTGGAGAATTCATTATTGACATTTTCAGTTTTCAACTTTGAATTCTCAATTATCATAAAGTACATGCAGAACTGCAGCTTGCGGCGGGCACATTCGGCACTGTCCTGTAGCTTCAGACTGCCGCTGGCTGCGTTGCGCGGATTGGCGAAAGGCTCGTCGCCTTCGGCCTCGCGCTGACGGTTCATCGCCTCGAAGGCATCGAAGGGGTATACTACCTCGCCACGAGCCTCGAAATCGTCAGGGTACTCGCCTTGTAGCCGCAGCGGTATGGTGCTGATGGTCTTGGCGTTGGCTGTGATGTCGTCGCCCACCGTGCCGTTGCCGCGGGTGACGGCCTGCACCAGCTGTCCGTGGCGGTAGGTCAAGCCGATGGCCACGCCGTCGAATTTCAGTTCACAGCTGTAGCTGAACTCCTTACCGTCGAGCAGCTTGCGTGTGCGAGCTTCGAACTCCTCAATCTCTTCTATGGAATAAGTGTTGCCCAGCGACAGCATCGGGAAGCGGTGTGTCACCTGCCGGAAACTCTTGTTCACCTCGCCGCCTACGCGCTTGGTGGGCGACACCGGCGATGCCAGTTCGGGGTATTGCCGCTCCAGGTCCTGTAGCTCGCGCATCATCTCGTCGAACTGCTGGTCTGTAACCAACGAGCGGTCGTTCATGTAATACTCATAGTTCAGCCGGTCCAGCTCCGCCGCCAGCTCCTCCATGTGCTTCCGCACCGGCTCCATCTCTATCGAAGAAAAAAGATCCATCAATTTGCGCGTGCCTTGTCTATTTCTTCAATGATTTCATCCATTGTCATTTCCGGGACGTCTCCTCGTTCAACCAACTCTCTTTGTCTGCTAAAAGAAGCCCATGCTTTACGTTGGCGTTCTTCTTTCTCAATGAAATCTGTACGAGGTATATAGATGAGTTGCTCCCAAATATTCCACACCTCTTCCATTGCTTTCTCCTGGTTGACACCGGCCAATGCGCAATAGCGGTCAATCTGCTCTTGCCGCCTGGGGTCTATTTGTATTGTCATCCGTTGTGCCATATTGCGTTACTTTTTCAAAATAACGCAGAATGAGCTGAAAAATTGTATTCTGCCAAAAAAGTTAATTGATTGGCCAGAGGCCGGTGAAGTTGAGGGAGACGGGGCCGGTGAGGCGGACGTGGTCGTAGGCGGTGGGGGTGGGGGAGAAATCGACGGTGAAATTGCCGCCGCGGGTGACGAGGCGGCGGTTGCCGGTGACGATGGCGCAGGCGGTGACACCGGTGCCGCAGGCCCAGGTCTCGTCCTCGACGCCGCGTTCATAGGTGCGGACAAAAAGGCGTCCGTCGGACAGCTCTTCGACAAAGTCGATGTTGGCGCCTTCGGGGAAGAGGTCGGTGCGGTGACGCAGACGGCGACCCTCGCCGAAGACATCGTAGTGCTCCAAATCGCTGACATGCTGCACGTAGTGCGGCGAGCCGGTGTCGAGATACCAGCCGTCAAGCACACGCCGCACACTGTCGGTGGGTACGCTACGCATACCGAGGCGCACTAGCCCTGTATGACCGTCCCACTCCAGGATGTCGGCCTCGTGAGGGCCGTCGTAGCCTAAAAACTTAATGGTGGAGAGGCTTCCGGGTGCGGCATCAGCGAGCAAATAGGCGAAAGCGGCTATGCAGCGGCCACCATTGCCGCACATCGAGCCAAGGCGGCCATCGCTGTTGTAATATTTCATCTTGAAGGTAAAATCTTCGAGCGCAGTGGTTTCGAGCGTCATAAGGCCGTCGGCACCCACGCCGAAGCGGCGGTGGCAGATGGCGGCAACCTGCTCCTCGGTGGGTTGCCACTTTAGTTCGCGGTTGTCGACAATCACGAAGTCGTTGCCCGCGCCGTCGAATTTATAGAATGGTATTTTCGTAGGTATAGTGTTTAAGGGTGGGAATTATATGTCGATTTCGGGGAACAGCCGACGGAGGTTGGCGAGTTGAGGGTTGCTCTCGAGCATGGCCTTGTACTTGTCCTCGGCGGTGTAAATGACTGTCCCTTTGGTGATAAACAATGGGATGACATTGCACTCCAGCATCGGCATACCGCTCTTTTTGCGTAGCAGTTCCATCACCTCGATGCGGTGCGGACGGAAGTCGGTGGCGAACCATGTCTCGGTGGCCTGCACATCGATTGTGCGGTTGTTCTCGCCGAGATGTACCTCGGCGGCAGCCATCAACTCGGTGAGGTTCAGCTCTTCGGCTGCCTCGTGCCAGTAGCGTTCAAGGTCTTCCTGTGTCAGCGGCTTGGCTTCAACCTGCACTTTGGGTGCGACTTCCGTCTGCGGAGGTGCGACGGACTTGATGGAGATGCCGCCCGACAGCAATGACGCGCCCGCCTGCGGGCGAGAGGGGCCGGGGGAGCTAGGAGAACTAGGAGAACTAGGTGTGCTCGGGGCTTTCTCCGCTTTTGGGGGTTCGGTTGCCGTGCCTGCCTTGCGGCGTCTTGCAATCTAATATGCCTGTACCTCGGCGTTTTTCAGCGCGGCCAAGCGCATCAGGCACACCTCGACGAAGAGGTTCTTATTGTTGGCCTCGCGGAAGCGGTACTCATAGTCGCTGGCTGTGGACAAAAGGCTCAGTATCAGCGGTAGTCCGCACTGCTGTGCCTGTTGGCCGTAGTGCTGGCGTGTAGCATCGCTGCTGTCAATAAGTGGCAGAGTCATCGGGTCGAGGCTCACCATCAGGTTGCGCAGGTGTGAGCACAGGCCGGTGAGGAAATGCAGTCCGCCGAAGCCCTTGTTCAGCACCTCTTGGTACAGCAGCAGCGACTGGCTGATGTCGCCTGCCAGGAAGCAGTCCACCAGCCGGAAATAGTACTCCTCATCCAGCATGTTCAGGTTCTCCAGGCATAGGGCGCGGGTGAGGTTACCGTGGGTGAAGTTCACCAGCTGGTCGAAGGTGGAGAGTGCGTCGCGCATACCGCCCTCGGCCTTGCGGGCTATCAGCTCCAGTGCTTCCGGCTCGTAGGTGACGCCCTCCTTGTCGGCCACATAGCGCAGGTGTCCCACTATGTCAGCATTCTCGATGCGCTTGAAGTCGAACACTTGGCAGCGGCTCAGGATGGTGGGTATGATTTTGTGCTTCTCGGTGGTGGCGAGGATGAATTTGGCGTAGGCCGGCGGCTCCTCCAGGGTCTTGAGGAAAGCGTTGAAGGCCGCCTGGCTCAGCATGTGTACCTCGTCGATAATGTACACCTTGTAGCGACCTGTGGTGGGTGGCACATAGACCTGCTTCACCAGCTCGCGGATGTCGTCGACCGAGTTGTTGCTGGCTGCGTCAAGCTCGAAGATGTTCAGTGAAGCTCCAGCGTTGAACGACAGGCAGCTCTGGCACTCGTTGCAGGCCTCGATATTCTCTGTCAGGTGCTCGCAGTTGATAGTCTTGGCCAGGATACGTGCGCAGGTCGTTTTGCCCACGCCGCGCGGTCCGCAGAAAAGGAACGCCTGCGGCAACTGGCCTGTCTCTATTGCATTCTTGAGCGTCCGTGTGATATGGCTCTGTCCCACGACACTCTCAAACGTCGCTGGACGATACTTTCTTGCCGATACTACAAAATTGTCCATCTCTCTGATTATCTATTGTTAATACGCTTCACTCCCACAAATCAACCCTGCAAAGATACGCAAAAATCCCGAATTGCGCTCCCGTGCATGAAAAAAAACGGCATTCTTTTGGCCGCATGGAGAAAAAGTTGTAATTTTGCAGCCGATTATGGCTGCGTTTCTCTCGCGATACAGGACGGCTGTGGTGGCTGCGGTGCTGGTGCTTTTCGGCATCCTGCTCTCCGTGCTGTCGTTTGGCAACCACCTCTGTTTCCGCACCTATGGCCTTGACCTCGGCATCTATACCAAGGTGGCCTACGACTACTCGCGGCTGAATGTCAACGACTGCTCCTTCTTCCTTTGGGAGCCGTCGAATATCCTGGCCGACCATTTCGACCTGCTGCTGGTGCTGCTCTCGCCGTTGGTCAGGCTGTTCGGCGCGTCGGCACTTCTGGCCGTACAGATTCTGGCCGTGCTTTTTGGTGCGCTGGGAATGTACAGGCTGGCCGGAAGGCAGTCGCCATTCATCGTGCAGCTTTCCTCAATGCTTATGCCGCTGGTGTCGTTCGGCGTATGGCATGCCGTGGGCTTCGACTACCACAGCAACGTGGTGGGTGCCATGTTGTTGCCGTGGCTGCTGTTGTTCGTGCGGCAGCACCGGTTGTGGTTGTCGGTGGCGGTGGCCGTGCTGATAGCCGTGTGCAAGGAGAGTTCGGCCTTGTGGCTGCTCTTTGTGCTGGCGGCGCTGGCTGTCGGACATTGGCGCGAGCGCGGCACACGCCGTGCATTGTTTGTCGGCATAGTCGTGACGATGGTCTATCTGGCGGTGGTCACCATGCTGGTGATGCCGTCGCTCGGCGGCAGCTCACGGGGTTTCTGGCGCTACGAGTGGATGGGCGCCAGCTTCGCCGAGGTTGCCAGATGGCTTGTCACCCATCCTTTCGAGGCGGTGCGCGACCTGTTTGTCGACTTCACCAAGGATGCCGACTGCGGCCACCTCAAGACCGAGTTCTTCGTCTGCTTCCTGCTCTCCGGCGGCATCTGCTGCCTGTTGAAACCCAGCTATTTGATAATGCTGATACCGCCGTTGGCCTTGAAGATGCTTTCGCGCGACCCTACCAACTTCTGGGGGCTGACGTTCCACTACAACGTCGAGCTCTGCATGGTGGCCTGCGTGGCGGCGGCCGAAGTGTTTGGCGGACAGCGGTCGGTGGAAGGTGGACGGTCGGGCTTCTGTATCCGTAGGCTGACAGCCGGCAATTGGCCACTGGCCACTGTCATGCTGGTTCTCACCGTCGGCACGCTGCTCTACAGCGTCGACGAGCCGCGCTCCGACATACGCCGTGCGCATGTGAACTTGATGGATAGGCAGCACTACCGTATGGATGAGTTCGACGCTTCTGCCGCGCGGCGCATGATACGCCAGATACCTCCCGACGCCTCTGTCTGCGCAACAACCATGTTCACCCCGCACCTGGCTACACGCGACAGCATCTATATCTTTCCGTTGGGGCTGGCACATAATGCAGAATACTATCTGCTGCGCAGAAGCTATTGGTCGTACTACGACGGCGACGAAGAGTTGGTTGCCAGCATGATAGGCGACACCACGGCCTACCGCGTCCTCGACACCGACGGTCACCTGTATCTTCTCCAGCGGCGATAATGGCTCGCCGGAGTCCTGGTACACAGGCGTCCCGCCTGCCAAAACCGCTTTCCTTGCCGACCAACTGGATCGCCGGCACCTCTCCGTGTCATCTACGTGTTTTGTATATAGATGTTATCTGTCTGCTAGGTATCATCAACCCAACATCAACCATAAAGCATGGTAGAACCATGCTAAAATGATGGTCGATCACCCGGAGCTAACACTGCGAGGACACGGAGCGCACACGGAGCGGGTGTTGATTTTCAGTGAGTTAGGTGGTATAAAAGTGTGTATTGTCCATGTAATCAATAGATTACATGGAGGTTATAGGTTATTGGTTATGGGTTATAGAGGATTTTTATGGGTTATAGGTTATGGGGTATAGAGGGGGTTGTGCAGGCGGGGCGCCGGCGGTCCATTCCCAAACACCCCCCAGCCCCCCTCGAGGGGGGACGGGAGCGGAGAAGCCTCGAGGGGGGACGGGAGAGGAGAAGCCTCGAGGGGGGACGGGAGAGGAGAAGTCTCGAGGGGGGACGGGAGAGGAGAAGCCTCAAGGGGGGGCGGGAGAGGAGAAGCCTCAAGGGGGGACGGGAGCGGAGAAGCCTCAAGGGGGGACGGGAGGGGAGGAGGCTCGAGGGGGACGGGACGCGGCGGGGGCGCGCGGGGAGTGC
>JAEEGL012038034.1_pt1 | contig 14762 bp, 14 predicted proteins | sample 9134231 | NCBI WGS metagenome assembly JAEEGL01 (sample SAMN16246548, study PRJNA631951) | gut metagenome | biome: gut microbiome; feature: rumen; material: fiber-attached | host: Bos | place: Iran: Karaj | collected 2018-10 | reverse complement strand
GGTGTGTCCTTCCTGCCACAGGAATTCCCTTGTGCGCAAGAAAGGTCTCGTCGTCTTCTCCCAGCGGACTACCGAACACCACTGGTTGTAGAGTTTGGGCAGATCCCTGTAGGACTGGATTATGTGCGCATAGTGGTCGCAGAACAGCGTCTCGGAGGTGGGCCTCACGCACATGCGCTCCGCCAGTTTCTCACCGCCGCCTTCCGTGACCCACGCCACCTCCGGCGCGAAGCCTTCCACGTGATCCTTTTCCTTCTGCAGCAGGCTCTCCGGGATGAACATGGGCATATACACGTTCTCATGTCCCAGTTTCTTGAACATCCCGTCCAGGATGCTCTGGATGTTCTCCCAGATAGCGTATCCGTAAGGACGCAGTATGACGCATCCTCTTACGCTGGAGTAATCGATGAGTTCCGCGTTCTTGACTATATCGGTATACCAGCGCGCGAAATCCTCGTTTATGGGCGTTATGGCCTCAACGGCCTTCTTTTCCTGTGCCATCTCATGTCTTCCTTGTCGTTATTATTTACTTTTTATATTATAAGGCTCTGCCGCTCATTATACACCGCAGCCGGCCTTTCTGGAACTCTCAGTTCGTTCCGTACTCCTCATAGGCGCTCGCGATCCTGTATACCGAATCGATCCCCAGGAACTCCTCCAGAGTCAGGCCCGATTCATAAACTTCTTTTGCCATGTCCACACCTATGTATCTGAAATGCCACGGCTCATATTTGTATCCGGTGATATCCGACTTTCCTCTGGGATACCTGAGAATGAACCCGTATTCGTGGGCATGCGCGGCAAGCCACATTCCCTCTGCTGTCTCCCCGAAGTAGTCGCTGATGGAGTTCAGATCCATCGCGAGCCCGGTCTGATGCTCCGAATGTCCGGGTCTCGCGGAAAAAGTATCCGCGGTCTCCATTCCTCTCTTAGCCACATAGTTCCAGTAGATGGATGTCTGTGAGCTGTAGGATCTGAATCCGGAGGCGATGAACAGGCTGATGCCGTCCTTTGCCGCCGCGCTCCTCATCGCGCTGAACGCGGCGCTGCACTCATCCGTGAGTCCTCCCGGGTTATATGTTCTGGGAACGATGTAGGACTTGTTGGCTATAAGTATCCCGCCCACATAGGTGACTCCATCTATCTCCTCGATGACATAGCCTTTGGACGTCACCTGCTGTTTTCTGAGGCTCTCCCCGTCGCTGCCGGTATGAGTGAATCTGATCTCACCAACCTGCGGCTCGGCTGGAACATAACTCTGCGGCCGCTCGAAGAATCCGTCCGCTTTGTCCGCAGGCATACCTGCGGCTACCGCCAGCTCCCACAGTGACGATCCTGCTACTTCACCGGAACAGGAGGACAGAGCAACAGCCATCATCAGGATAACAATAGCTGTAATGACCTTCCTGTATGCTCTCATTCGGTTCCTCCCGACAGGACGCTCAGAACAGTCTCATCAGTATCGGATCCGTGTTCTCTAATGGATTCCGTGATCCTTCCGATCTCCGGGATGCTGGGCTGTGCCCCGTATCCCGATACAGTGATCGATGCCGCGTGTGACGCGAAGCTGAGCGCTCTTTCCACATCCATGCCGGCGGAATATACCGTGCAGAACGCGCCGACAAAACTGTCGCCCGCCGCAGTCGGGTCCACCGCATCCGTCCTGACGCATCCGCAGTGGATGAATCTGTCTTCTCCGCAGAATACCGCTCCCGCTTCTCCGAGAGTTATGAGAACGTTCTTCGGTCCCATCTTCCTTATCGCGCGGGCAGCCTCTTCCGCCGTCTTTATGTCTGTGATCCTGATCCCGGTCATCTCGAAGGCTTCGTGTTCGTTAGGCGAGATGAAGCTGATCCTCTCAAGGATCTCTTTGTCTATAACGGAGTATGGCGCAGGGTTAAGCATCACCGGAACACCGGCATCATGCGCCATCCGCACCACCGCTGCGTTGGCCTCGCTGTTGATCTCCAGCTGAAGCAGAACCATGTCGTACTGCCCCATCCTGTCCTTCAGAAATTCAAGTTCCTCTTTCCTGAAATGCATCTGCGCACCGGGCACCACCATTATGCGGTTCCTTGTACCCTCAGGCCGTCTCTCGAGTTCTATTAGAGCACAACCTGTGATATCCTCCGGATCGGTGATGACCATGGATGTGTCTATACCCATTCCGCTGAGGCTCTTCATGAGCTCTGTTCCGTTGAGGTCCGCACCTATGCGCCCCACGAAATCCACGAGCGCGCCTGCTCTTGCAGCCTGGCATGCCTGATTGGCTCCCTTGCCTCCGGCCGCCGTAGAAAAGGAGTCACCCATGACGGTCTCTCCCTCTGCCGGGAACCTGATCCCGCCGAACGTATAGTCCATATTGACGCTTCCCGTGACCAGTATCCTGGGCTTCTTCATGGTATTATCCTCCTTTGCCTTTCTGAGAGATTAGAATAGCAAAAAGCAGAGTGAAAAACAACGCGGACGGCATTGAGAGCAAAAGAAAAGCAGAAGAACCCAGTCTTCTGCCTGTTAAACGATCTGTGATATATTCCTTTCAGATGTTAGCTTCAATGTAGTTTACGATGTCGCCGACAGTCTTGAGTTCCTCCGCGTCTTCATCCGGGATCTCTATATCGAACTCCTCTTCCAGTGCCATGGTGATGTCCAGGCTGTCCATGGAATCCGCTCCGAGATCGTCCACAAGAGAGGTCTCCTCAGTTATCTCGTTCTCATCGACCTCAAACTGCTCGCAAAGGATTGCAATCACCTTATCAATTACCATCTTACAGTTCTTCTCCGATTTATAAAACTCGCATATGGCGGTATGTTCCGGTCGCATGACTGCACCCATTTTGTATGATACAGCCTTCACAGACACTTTATAGAATACAGATAAAGCATTGTCAATATACAGTTTTAAACATTTTGTGGTTTTGGATGCCTGTCAACAACAACTATCAGCTGTCATGCAGTGTCTCACCCGGTTCCCGCGTATGATATTATATATTTGGAATATATAAAACATTTGTTTTGACAGAAAGGATCAGTGCAATGGCATACCTCGGCGAAGACATCAGAAACCTCGGATTCGGTCTGATGCGCCTTCCGAGACTGGAAGACGGCAGCATAGACATCGAGCAGACAAAAGAGATGGTGGATCTGTTCATGGGAGCAGGCTTCACCTATTTCGATACCGCCTGGGCATACGGCGGAAGTGAGGAGGCCTGCAAGGCCGCCCTCGTGGACCGCTATCCCAGGGAGAGCTTCCAGCTAGCGACGAAGAACGCGGCCTGGATCGACTGCAAGACCAGGGAGGACGCGATAGCGCAGTTTGAGACCTCCCTCAGAAAGACGGGAGCAGGCTACTTCGATTTCTACCTGCTGCACAATATCGCTCCAGAACGCAAGAAATTCTTTGACGATTTCGGGATGTGGGACTTCATCAGGGAGAAAAAGGAAGAAGGGCTCATAAAACACATCGGTTTCTCGTTCCATTCAACGCCGGAATTCCTGGACGAAGTCCTGACGGAACATCCGGAAGTCGAGTTCGTTCAGCTGCAGATCAACTACAAGGACTGGGAAGAGCCCACAGTCGAATCCCGCGCCTGCTATGAGATGGCAAGGAAGCACGGCAAGTCCGTCGTCATAATGGAGCCTGTAAAAGGCGGCCTTCTCGCCAATCCTCCCGAGCAGATCAAAGCGATATTCCGCGAAGCGGAACCCGATTCCTCCTGCGCCTCCTGGGCGATCAGATTCGCGGCCTCACTCGACGGGCTGATCACAGTCCTCTCGGGCATGAGCAACGTCGAACAGATGAAGGACAATCTGGCCACCATGAAGGATTTCCGCGGTTTCACCGACGATCAGAAAGAAGTCGTAGCGAAGGCCCAGAAGGCATTCGCCGAGATCCCTCTGATCCAGTGCACCGCATGCGATTACTGCGCCAAGGTATGCCCCATGGGCATCGCTATCAGCGGCTCCTTCGCGGCAGACAACTTCCTGACTCTGTACGGCGACATGAAGCAGGCCAGAAGACGTCTGGATTCCGCCAAGGGCGATGAAAAGCTCTATCCCACGGAATGCATCAAGTGCGGAGCCTGCGAGTCGGTATGTCCTCAGCACCTTCCGATAAGGGATCTGCTGGAAAAAGTCTCAGTCAACTTCTCACTATGAGCGCAGTCTAAAATATAGCTACAGGACACCATAGTGGTGTCCTGTTTCATTACTAAAGTAAATACCATTACACAGTAAACTCTCAGAAAATATTGTCCTTTTGAATTCTCGAATAAACAAACGAATTCACAAAACAATAACGAAATACGACTTGAAACTAATTATGTGCCCTTCTGCCGAAGCATTCACTAATAGCAATAAACATATGCGGAAATGTTAAAAACATGCTCACCATTAACCGAGACTTCCAGGATAACACATCTTTTCTATATTCACTGCTCCGGAAATAATCTATGCACTCTTTTGTATGCTTACCCCTATAATCCATTCGAAGAATATAAGTAAAGCAGGCACTGCATTTCAGCTTTTCTGCTTCATCCTTCATTCCCCACGATACCAGATCATATATTGCCATCATCCTGGTCTCATAGTGATTATTGGCTTTCTCATGAGTTTTTGTAGAAGTAATACTACCGCTTCTCGTTCGATAATGATACAAAGCATCATCTATGTACCACATTTTTGCAGACTTATGAATGATCCGATATGCAACCGGGGTATCCTCATAATAGTATCCCTCTGGGAACTTTATATCATCGAACAACTCTCTCTTGTATACCTTGTTCCAGGAATAAACAGAATACAGTTCTTCGTATAACCTAAACCTATCCTCAAAAGAAAGCTCCCCTTTGTAGACAGGTTTAGTAAAACTCTCAAGTTTGGATCCTTCTTTACTAAACCCGAACATAACAACATCTGCGTTTTCTTGTAAAGCAACTCCCAATGGCACCGCACAGAAATCAGGCTCGACCCAATCGTCGCCGTCCACAAACATCAGATAATCACCTTTAGCTTTTTCTATACCTAGATTTCTTGCAGCTGAAATTCCTTTATTAGAGGTATGAAACACCTTTACCCTACTATCCGCCGCGGCAAACGTATCACAGATCTGTGAACTGCTGTCTGAGGACCCGTCATCAATCAGCAAGATCTCTATATCGGTGTAGCTCTGACAGATCAAGCTTTTCAGACACTTGGGCAAGTACTCTTCCACGTCGTAGATAGGTACGATAACACTAATCGCAGGCATGTTCTAATCTCCCGATAGTCTATAAATCTTTCTTACTATGATAAATAAATGCAGTCCCATCAAGGACTACATTCTTTGTTGGTTCTGGCAACACTCAGTCACTGAGCACGTTCCTGTGCAGGTCTATGGTTCCAGTCAGCAGAGTCAGCATCCCGATGAGGTTGACTATCTCTCCGATCCAGTTCATTGATGCTTTGGTGAAATCCTTTGAGGACAGATATCCCATTCCGAGCATCATCACCATAGAGACCAGGAACATCACTGCCGCTGTTTTCCTTTTGTTCCTCAGAGCGAGGACCATATATCCGGCATGCGAAACGATGACGCCCAGTACCATGAATACCACGAAAAGCATCTTACTGGTGATGAGCACCGGCGCAGCCGTCATCACGGTCTCGGCCTCTGGCTTCTTCTTTTTCCCCTTTCCGAAGACATATCCGATAACAGCGATCGCTGTCAGTGTGAATCCTGTAGCCTGAAACGGCATAAAGCAGTCGCTGAGGGCCGGGAAATCACATACTCCGAATGCATACAGCAGTTTATAGGATGCCTTGAACAGTCCTCCGACTACGACCATCACAGTGCCTGCGCAGAATACAGCGTAGCATCCTTTATTCATGCGGCTGTAAAAGTCCCTCTGAAAGATAACTGATGATATCAAGAAGAGAGCCACGGGCAGCAGGTCAAACAGCGCCATAGGTACGGAAAAGCCCATTGCAGTCCTCCTCTTTATTTGCTTTTTTCTTTCGATCTCTTGTCGTTGATTATCTTCATCTCAGCCGCGGTGATCAGCTCGCAATTGTTCTCCCTGGCCCAGGCCACGCAGCCTCTGAGGACGGTGGGCAGAAACACTCTGGGAACGTTCTGGATCATCTCGAGGGCGTCATCCGTGAACTTGACCTTGTCGTCGATCCTGTCAGCCGCGTATCTGACCGAGTTGAGAGTCTGCTTGCGCATGGGGAGCAGCTCCGGAATGGGACGGCGGTGTTTCGTGTACCAGAAGTTCTTGCTGTCCCTGTAGCCGTAATCAACGGGCACCGGCGGGAAATCCTGTGCGCGCACGCCGTTGATGATGGCGTTATAGTACTTCTCCTTCATGAGGATCTTGTCGACGCGCAGAACGAAGTGTGCGCCGTACTTGGTGGTCAGGCCGTTGAAATCGTGATAGGGTCCCTCATAGAAATCCCCTTCGAAGGGCTGGTCCCTGTCAGCGCCGTCGAGTTCCCTCATCCAGGTGCACTCGATGACCTGGAACGCCTCCTTGACGACCTTGGGTCTGGTCTCTCCCTGTTCCGCCAGGAGCGAATCTTCAAGCGTGAATTTGCAGTCCTTCATCTTCTCTGCGGGCTTGTCTCCGGGCCATCCGAGCCTTACGACTTCCCGGAAGGTCTTTCTCTCGTCGGTCACGAAGTTGATCGCGCACTTGCCGTTTCTCAGAAGGTTCTGGCAGGTGTTGGATGAGTTGCGGCACTCGAGAAGCATTGCGTAGTAATCCTTGCCGGCAACATAAAACGGCTGCACCAGGGAATAGGGTCCCAGCGAGGTGCTGCCGTCTTCGCACAGGGTGCTGATGACCACTGTGGGCATGGGGAAGAAAAGCGATGTCTGGTAGAAGTTGTCCACCACTCTAAGGTCCTTGAAACTGCTCATGGATATAGTTCTCCTCTTTTCTTTTATATTCTAAATAAATTAGATCTCCGAAGTAGCGTAAGCGTTCAGATCCAGCCCCGCTCTTGTTCCAGCGAGATACTCGTAATACCCCGCGGCCGCGATCATCGCGCCGTTGTCGCCGCACAGTTTCCTGTCGGGAGCAAAGAACGGTATTCCCTTCTTTTCCGCGGCCTGCCTGCATTTGCGCTGCAGTTCTCCGTTGACCGAGACTCCTCCGCAAACGCATGCGGGAAGTCCGTATTCCTCAGCGGCAGCGATCAGCCTTCTCGAAAGGATATCGGTCACCTTCTGCTCGAATGCTGCGGCGAGGTCCGCCCTGTTTATCTCTTCGCCCTTCATGGCTGCGGTATTGACTATATTCAGGCAGGCAGTCTTCAGGCCGGAAAAGCTCACGTCGAACTCGCCGGACGTGTGGGGATCCGGAAGCCTGTATACGGAGGGATCTCCCTGCAGGGCAAGTCTCGATATCTCGGGACCTCCGGGATAAGGGAGTCCGAGAGTCCTGGCCACCTTGTCGAAGGCCTCGCCGGCGGCGTCGTCCACCGCTCTTCCCAGGACTTCAAAGGACGTGTAGCCCGTTACACGGATCATGTGGGTGTGTCCTCCGGAAACTGCCAGCGCGATGAACGGCGGCTCAAGTTCCGGATGAGTCAGATACAGGGATGCCACGTGTCCTCTCAGATGGTGTACCGGTACCAGTTCCTTTCCGCAGGCGTAGCACAGTCCCTTTGCAAAACTGACTCCGGCCAGCAGCGCTCCTATGAGCCCGGGAGTATAGGTCACCGCCACGGCGCCTATGTCTTCCATGGACGCTCCGGCCTGCTGCAGCGCCTGCTGAGTGACAGGGACTATGTTCTCTATGTGTCTTCTGGACGCGATCTCAGGCACCACGCCTCCGTAGAGCCTGTGCTCGTCGATCTGCGTGGCCACCACATTCGAGACTATCTCCCTGCCGTCTCTGACGACCGCGGCGGAAGTCTCGTCGCATGAACTTTCTATTCCAAGTATCAGCATATGTCTGTTTCTTCCTTAAGTTTGCTTACGAGTACGAGGGCATCCTCAGCCGGTTCTCTGTAGAAGTTCCTGCGTATGCCCTCCTGCCTGAACCCGAAGGATCCGTACAGCGCTCTGGCGGGCAGATTTGACTGCCGCACCTCCAGGGATACTGATTCACATCCCCTCGCGGCGCACTCCCGGAAAAGGTCCTCCATCATGGCGCGTCCTATGCCCATCCTTCTGTACTCCGGCAGAACGGCAAGTTCGTTTATGTGAGCGAATTCAGCGGCGTTCTGCATGGTGGCGAACCCCACCGTGCGACTGTCCAGATCACATACACAGGTATATGCCTGCGCGAATACGATCTCCTCGGCAAACTGCTGCTCCGTCCAGGGATGCGCGGAACTGACGCGGTCTATCTCAGCTATGACGGCTGCGTCCTCAGGCAGCGCTTTTCTTATGATCATGCTCATTTGGCATCGTACCAGTTCTTTCCCCTGTGCACCTCCGCGATCAGAGGAACGCTGAGGCTGCATGCGGATTCCATGGTCTGCTGCAGGACTTCGGAAGCCCTGTCAGCCAGTTCCTCGGGGCACTCGATGATGAGCTCGTCGTGGACCTGCAGGATGAGCTTTGCCCCGGGCACTTCCTGCCGCAGTCTCTCAAAGGTCCTCACCATGGCGATCTTTATTATATCTGCGGCTGTCCCCTGGATCGGAGTATTCATTGCAAGTCTCGTTCCCAGCGCCTGCACCTGCCGGTTGCTGCTGCTGAGTTCCGGGATGTATCTTCTCCTGCCGTACATGGTGGTGACGTATCCGTCCCTTCTGGCCTGAAGCACCGTGTCGTTCAGGAATCTGTTGATGTCCGGATAGGAGCGGAAGTAGTCGTCTATATAGCTCTGAGCCTCCTTCACCGGGACCTTTATGTTCTGAGAAAGGGTATAAGCTCCCATCCCGTATACTATGCCGAAGTTTATCGCCTTAGCCCTGCGCCTCATCTCGGAGGTTATCTTTTCCCTCGGCAGGCCGAATATCTCGCATGCCGTCTCGGTATGGACGTCGTGGCCGTCGATGAACGCCTGCGCCATCCTGCTGTCTCCGCTCATGGAAGCCAGCACCCTCAGCTCGATCTGGGAATAGTCCGCGTCGAGCAGGACGTTTCCCTCACCCGCCACAAAGAACTTTCGCATGTTCGCGCCGAGCTCGGTGCGGATGGGTATGTTCTGCAGATTCGGGTTCACTGAGCTTATCCTTCCGGTGCGCGTCTCAGTCTGTCTGAATTCCGTGTGGATCCTGCCGGTCAGATCCGCGGCCTCTGTGAGTCCGTCCACGTATGTCGCCCTGAGTTTCTGGAATGAGCGGTACTGGAGGATATGATCCACGATCGGGTATGCATACGCCAGTTTCTCCAGCGTCTTTGCGTCGGTGGAATACCCTGTCTTGGTCTTTTTCCCGGATGGCAGTCCCATCTCCCCGAACAGCACGTCTCCCAGCTGCTTGGGGCTGTTGACGTTGAACTCATGTCCCGCTTCGCGGAATACCTCCTGCTGTTCCTGCTCTGCCATGGCGCCTACGTATTCGCCGAATTCCGCTATGCCGTCCCTGTCCACGAGGAACCCCTCATGCTCCATGGATGCGAGGACCATGCACAGAGGCATCTCGATCTCCTCCATGAGGGAGGTCATGCCGGTATCTTCCAGTTCCTTCTCGAGCCTTTCGCTCAGAGGGATTATGGTGCCGAGCTCTGCCGGTTCCGTGATGTAGTCAGCGGACACTGCGTACTCACCCGCAAGGTCCTTCACCGAATAGTTCCCGGAAGCCGGGTCAAGCAGATAGCCCGCGATCCGGCAGTCGAACACCGCCCTGAAATCATCCCTGCCCAGCTGTAGCGCCTTGTGGTAAAGTTTCTTGGCTTCGTCGGTATATATCTCAATGCCCGAACTCATTATCTTCTCGAGCTCACCGTCGCCGAGGGGCAGGAACCTGCCATCTGCCAGGATCATCCATGTGCCGTTGGCGGCCAGTGTCAACGCCGCCTTTTCCGACCCGATGATCTCACCGATACCTGAAGCCATAACAGCTGCGGGTATCTCCTTTTTCTCTTCTTCCTTCTCCGGCAGGGCAGCGGTGACATCCACGTCGGAAAGTCCCAGCCTGTCCACGATGGAATGCATCTGCAGATCCCTCAGCAGCGCAGCAGCCGCGCCGGGATCCCCGCTGTTTTTCCTGTATATCTCCAGATCGGTGTCCACCGGAGCATCTCTGCGGATGGTCACGAGGTCCTTCGCGAGATATGCCTGATCCTTATCCGAGATCAGATGGTTCCTGACAGCGTTCTTGATCGATGGATCATCTATGTTCGCGTAGACTCCGTCTATGTCCCCGAACTTCTGGATCAGTGCGGTGGCTGTCTTTTCTCCCACGCCCTGAACGCCGGGCACATTGTCCGAGGAATCTCCCATCAGCGCCTTGACGTCAATGAATTCCGTCGGCGTGACGCCGTACTTCTCCTTTACCGCTTCCTCATCCATCAGCACGGTCTCTGTCCTTCCCGCTGATGTGGAAGGATAAAGAACGGCCGTGTTCCCGTCCACCAGCTGCAGGCTGTCCCTGTCCCCGGTGAGGATAAGGCACCGGATGCCTTCCTCCGACGCCTTGCGCGACAGAGTACCGAGGATGTCATCCGCCTCGTAGTTTGGGCAGGTCACGATTCTGTATCCGAGATGATCCAGGAGGTCCTTGGTATAGGGCAGCTGTTCCGCAAGATCTTCCGGCATGCCCTTGCGGTTGGCCTTGTATTCTGAGTACATGCCGTTCCGGAAGGTTCCTCCCGGCAGATCAAAGGCCACCGCGACATAGTCGGGCTGCTCGCTCTGTATCTGCTTGAGGAAGATCGTCATGAATCCGTATACGGCGTTGGTATGTCTCCCGTCCTTTGTGGACAGGTTCTTAATGCCGTAAAAAGCACGGTTGAGTATGCTGTTGCCGTCGATAAGGAGTATCTTGCTCATCAGTTTTTCTTTCTCTTTTTCCTTCCCAGCGCGCGCGGGAAGAGAAGCGCCAGCAGCGGCCGGAACACTGTGAGGACAGCGAATCCCAATGCCGCTCCCATTGTATTTGTGATGATGTCGGTTATGTCAAAACAGCGCTCCGCGTGCAGCAGCGGCTGCATCACCTCTATCGCCGTGCTGAATATGAAGCCGGCAAGGACCGTCATCCCGAATCCCCTGTTTCCCCTGCTTATGGGGTACAGTATCCCCATGGGGACAAGCATGAGTATGTTCAGCAGTATCTGCCGCCAGTAATCACCATATCTGTTGAACAGATCCCTGAACGGGTGCATGTTTATCGTTCCCCATGGTCCCATGATGACATTCGGCAGCGACGCGAATACCGGCATGAGGGTGAAATATATGACGAAGCAGAGATACACGTACATGAGCGTACCGGCGAACAGGCTCTCAAATCCCCTTCTTTTCCATTTGGGCATTAGAAAACTCAGGTACACCAGCACCATGCACGATATATCAACTATCAGTCCGAACAGTCTCATGGGGTAATTATACAACAACCTGCCTGTCCGTGAAACAAAAGACATTCCGGAGCATACTGTTGTGATATAATCCCAGGTATGGAAAACATAGAGAGAAAAACAGAATTGTTCTCATCGTTCCGGGTCATGCTGGCACCCATGGCGGGCTTCTCCGACAGCAGTTTCCGCTCTGTCTGCATGGAACTCGGGGCCGACGCGTGCATCAGCGAGATGATCAGCGCGAAAGCGCTGCGTCTGGGGGACAAAAAGTCACCGCTGCTGATGAGATTCACCGAGGCGGAACGTCCTTTCGGGATCCAGCTGTTCGGTTCTGATCCCGATGACATCGCTTATGGGGCGGAGTATGCAGAAAAGAACTTTTCCCCCGACTTCATAGATATCAACATGGGCTGTCCCGCCCCGAAGATAACCGGTTCCGGCGCCGGAAGCAAGCTAATGACCGACCCTGTGCTCGCAGGAGAGATCGTCGCCGCCGCCGTATCCTCCGCGACGGTGCCGGTAAGCTGCAAGATAAGGGCAGGATATCATGAATCCAACGCTGACAGTTTTTCCGAAGTGCTGCAGAGAAACGGCGCTTCCTGCATATATATCCACGGCAGGACCCGTGACCGCATGTACTCTCCCCCAGTCGACCTCGGAATAATCAGAAGAGTCAAGGAAGCGGTATCGGTCCCCGTGCTTGGAAACGGAGACATAACCTCTGCGGAAGACGCCTTGCGCATGCTGCGGGAGACCTCCTGCGACGGTGTGATGGTCGGCAGAGGCAGCCTGGGAGACCCTTTCCTTTTCGGGAGGATCAAAGCCGCGATAAACGGTCTTCCGGTCCCTGCTCTTCCCTCCGTCGAGGAGAAGATAAGCGTGCTGATGCGCCAGGCAAAAGCTTCCGCGGAAGAGAAAGGAGAAAGGCCTGCCATGCGGGAGATGCGTAAACAGGCCGTATATTATTTCAAAGGACTCAGCGGAGCGGCATCCCTGCGAGCCGACTGCGTCAGGCTTGAAACGCTCAGCGATCTCGAAGCGCTGTGCGAGAGAGCCCTGGATGCGGGCCGTTCCGGAAGTCCGGAGGGCTGAATCCATTCGGACATATCGTCCGCCGTATGTCTTTATAAAAACAACAACAGTCAGGAGCATCTTTCCGTTCTCCTGACTGTTGTTTTTTGTTTCAGGGAGTTCCGCCTTCCGACGGGCCCTCGCCGTCACCCTTCTTTCTGCTCCTGAACCGGGCCATATCCTCCGAATACTTGTCCTTGACCTTCTGCTTGAGATCCCTGAGGACCTGCAGAGTCCTCTGATCGTCCGGATACAGTTTCCTGAGCAGCCAGATAGCTATCAGAGCGGTAAGTATCTTTTCCGGCGTGAACGGGAACCAGAGCATCGCCAGATATGCCGCGGACACCGCGGTCAGCCAGTCCCATCCCAGAACAGGTCCCAGCGCGGCTCCGATATACGACCATCCGTTGGTGATAAGCCATGCTATGCCCACGCACAGCACCAGATGGGGATTGAGCAGGAACTGATATGCTTTTTTAAGCGCAGCTTTTATCTTTTCAAACATCAGACTGCTCCTTTTATCTTCAGTTCTTTGAGCTTATCGGAAGAGAACGTGTGCCGTATCGGTTTCCACTGAGTCTTCACGAAGAGGGACGCAAGAGCTATAGGCACATAAGTCAGCATGAACAGAGGGAACGTAAAGAGATACCCGATCTTGCGCACCGCGTCTGTATGTATCCTTTTCCACTCGCTAGCCAGTGTCAGCGCCCCCACAAAGAATAGCAGAACGTAAGCCGAAATCAAGGGCTGAGCCAGAGTGAGCAGCGCGTACGCTGCATCTCCCGCGCTCATCGCCGAATGCAGCGCCAGAATCAGGTCAGTGATCCCCGACACCAGGGACAGCACAAAAGCCGGCATGATGCTCATCGCGATATCGAAGCAGGAAAAAGATCCCTCCGCCATTCCGCGGAACAGTCTTCCTCCGTATCTCCCGAACACCTGCAGGAAACCCCTGGACCACCTCATCCTCTGGTCCCAGGACTGTTTCATGTCCACGGGCTGCTCATCAAACAGTTCAGCCTGCCTGCAGAAGGCTATTTTCCTGCCTCTGGTGACCTGATCGGCCGTGAACTCCAGATCCTCCGTCAGGGTGTGATACGGCCATCCGCGCATCTCCTCCGCGATCTTTCTTGAAAACAGGAATCCCGTGCCCGTTATGTTGCAGCTGCTTCCCAGCAGATGCCTCGGGAAGTTCAGGAAGACGCTCTCTCTTATGAACCACAGCGCATATCCCGCACTTATCCAGTTGCTGCCGTAATTCTTGCTGTTGCGGTATCCCGTGACTATCTCATATCCCTGGGCGAACACCCTGTCCATCTGTTCGATGTAATCCTTTGCAAGCAGATTGTCCGCGTCAAAGACGAAGTATCCGTCATATGCGCCGGGTGTGATCTCTTCCACGTGTTTTAGAAGCGCGTCCAGGGCATATCCCTTACCCACTTTGTTACTGTCGTTCCTCTCAAACACTTCCGCCCCGGCTCTCCTTGCCGCTTCCGCCGTTCCGTCCGTGCAGTTGTCTGCCATCACAAACGTGTCGATCAGGTCCCCCGGATAAGTCTGCTCCCCTATGCTCGCGATCAGATCATCGATGACCTCTTCCTCGTTCCTTGCGCATATGAGGACTGCATATCTGTTCCTCATCAGACTGATGGCCTTTCGGACACTTCTGTCCCTTTTCCTGAAAAGCAGCGCTGTGACAGTGTAAATCAGCTGATAGCCATAGCAGATCGCAAACAGCAGCGCAGCCATCCTGTTGATCATCCTTATCGTCTCCATACCTTATCCTCCGTGAGTACAGTGTTACTTGACCGCACCTAAAGTATGCTCCTCAGTATCTTTAAGAAACGAGATGGCAACTCATTAACATCTGCTTAAGAAAACATGCCGCTGTCCCCTGAACGGGGAAGCGGCATGTGCCGTTTATTGCCGGTGTTATCCAATGACCGGGAATGACAGGATGGCCTTGAACAGGTCTCCGTCAATGGACAGCTTCAGAGTGCCTCCCTGTAGTTCGGCCATGCTCCTCGCGATGGACAGTCCCAGTCCGTTGCCCTCAGTGTTTCTGGATGAATCTCCCCTGGTGAACCTCTCCATGAGTTCCTCCTCCGAGATGTTGAGCTCATCCTTTGAAGTGTTCTTGAAGGTGAATACGGCATTCCCGTTCTCCTCCTCCAGGGACAGGTATACTCTCGTGCCCGGCATGGCATACTTGCAGATGTTGTTCATGAGGTTATCGAATATC
>JAEEGL016892350.1_pt1 | contig 14763 bp, 13 predicted proteins | sample 9134231 | NCBI WGS metagenome assembly JAEEGL01 (sample SAMN16246548, study PRJNA631951) | gut metagenome | biome: gut microbiome; feature: rumen; material: fiber-attached | host: Bos | place: Iran: Karaj | collected 2018-10 | reverse complement strand
GATGTGAATCCGTTGAGCTGAGCTATATCGTTTACGCCGGAACTCTTCAGCTTTTCTGAGAGTTTTACGAATATCAATCCTGCCGTCACCGCATCGTCGGATGCCCGGTGATGCTCAAATTCGGGAAGCGACAGGAAATTAGCCACAGTGTCCAGCTTGTGTGAACGTAGTTCAGGCAGGACCGCCCGCGATATCGCAAGGGTATCTATATATCTCGGGGTATACTCTATCCCCTCTCTCAGGCACACCTCATAAATGAACCCCACGTCGAAGCTCGCGTTGTGCGCGGCAAGCGGTCTGTCTCCGACAAAGTCAAGAAACGCTCTAACAGCATCGCGCTGCGACGCCGCTCCGCGGACGTCCTCGTCAGATATGCCGGTAAGCTGCGTTATCGCGGCCGGTATTCGCCGTCCAGGATCAACGAAGGTCTGGAACCGGTCTACCTCCCTGCCGTTTCTGAATATGACCGCTCCGATCTCCGTTATCGCGTCGCTCTCTGGAGAGAGGCCCGTCGTCTCAATGTCGAATACAGCTATCTCGCCGTCTAAACTTCCATGCAGCTCGCCGTAGACAGCCAGTTTGTCATCCACGTCGTTTACATAATACCCTTCGACTCCGTAGAGTATCTTTATCTTGTCCCCTGCGGCAGAGAAAGCGTCCGGGAATGACTGTACTACGCCGTGATCTGTTATGGCTATCGCCGGATGTCCCCAGGCTATAGCCCGTTTGACGACTTCTTTCGTATTCGTGGTCGCGTCCATGGCGGACATCTGCGTGTGCAGGTGCAATTCCACGCGGGTTTCATCCGCGGTATCCTCACGTATCTCGCGCTCAGCTGTTACGATGCTGGAGGGTTCGAGAGTTATATCCGGGTCGAAACGTGTGTATGTGAGCGTTCCTGTGACTGTAATATACATTCCCGTCTTTATCTTGCCCACTATATCCGCCGCGTTGTCCTCGCGCATGAATTTCGATACGTGGACGGAGCCAGTGTTATCCGTCATGTCAAAATCCAGCACCCAGGCATGGCTTTTCGGTATCTCCCGAGACCTGACCTCGAACACGCTTCCGGTGACCGCCACTCTGCCCATATCGATGTTAAGTCCGGACATCGGCACTGGCTTTGTCTTAGTCGGTTTGCCCATTATCGCGCTCACATTCGTCTGTGAAGCATCTTTTTTAGAGTTCGTCTCTTCTTTCTTCGCGCGCGGAAACACCGGAGTCACCTCGACCTGTGAAAGGCCGAATTCTCCGGCTATCCCGTCTTCGATCATCTTAAGTTCGACCGGCGCGGCAGGGGCGGCCATAAGCAGTTCGATTTTCATCGTCCTGCTTTTTCTGTCTACGGTCGCGGTCCTGACTTTTGAGTTTTCCAGCAGCGCCTCCAGCCCTCCGCCGTCGCGGCAGCAGGTGAACATCTCAAAAAACGGTACTGTCAAGCTCAGTTTCCTTCCTCTATCATCCTCAGCAGCTCGGGAACGAGCTCGCTGTTCGAAACCTTTTTTACTATTTTTCCTTTCCGGAAAAGTACGCCCTCACCGTCACCGCCGGCTATGCCGTAATCAGCCCTGGACGCCTCTCCGGGACCGTTGACTGCACAGCCCATAACAGCAACTGTTATATTCCCTGCATATCCTGACAGTCTCTCCTCCACTCTGCCGGCGGTCTCAATGAGATCGATGCGGCATCGGCCGCAGCTTGGGCATGAGATGAGTTCGACGCCGCCCGTCCTGAGTCCTGCGGCACGCAGGATCATTATCCCCGCGGTGATCTCGCGTTCGGGGGGCGCCGTCAGCGAAACACGTATAGTATCTCCTATTCCCTCCGCCAGGAGCGCGCCTATGCCGACCGCGGATTTTATGATGCCGCGGTACTCGGTACCGGCCTCAGTGACCCCGATATGGAGCGGATATTCTGTCATCTGGGACAAAAGCCTGTAAGTTTTTACAGTGGTAATCACATCCGAAGCCTTTGCCGAGATGCATATGTCGTCGAAATCGAGGCTGTTGAGCAGTCTAACGTTTTCCATCGCGCTCTCCGCGAGCGCCTCAGGCGTCGGGCCCCCGAATTTAGCAAGGATATGCTTTTCAAGGCTGCCGCTGTTAACTCCGACGCGTATCGGGATCCCTTTTTCACGGCATTTGTCTACAACGGCCTTTACTCTGTTCGTATCGCCGATATTGCCGGGGTTTATACGAATCTTGTCCGCGCCGGCGTCTGCCGCGCAGAGAGCCAGACGGTAGTCGAAATGGATGTCGGCTACGACAGGCATAGTCAGATCCTTCTTGATCTCGCCAATCGCTCTCGCCGCCTCCATAGTGGGCACGGCAAAGCGGACGATGTCGCATCCCGCCCTCTCGAGGCGCAGGGCCTGCTCTGACGTCGCCCGGATATCCTCTGTCCTTGTGTTCGTCATAGATTGCACGGTCACCGGCGCTCCGCCGCCGACCGGCACCTTTCCGACTTTTATCTGTTTCTTAGCCATGGAACAGTTTCACCACATCGCTGAACATTACGACGACCATGAGTCCCATCAGCAGTACAAGCCCCGCCGCATGGATATAGCCTTCGTATTTAGGATTAATCTGTCTTCTTATTATCTTTTCTACGACCCATGTGACAATGAGGAGGAATATCCTGCCGCCGTCCAGCGCCGGTATCGGCAGCAGGTTCATTACAGCCAGGTTCACCGCAATGAACGCGCACAGAAACGCTATATTGGATATGGCTGCGGCCACTGTCGAAGACGTATGACCAAGATCATTTATGGCCGACACTATTCCCACAGGTCCTGACAGATCCTTCAGTCCCACAGCTCCGTGTACGAGATCCGCCAGGCTGAATCGGACCAGACGCACGAAATTGCACGCGGTGTATACGGAGTATCTGAGGCGATCCAGGATGCCGGCTTTAGCTACTTTGAAACTGACTCCGTATCTGACCGTCACGTTGCCGTCGCTGTCAGCGTACTCTCTGGCCTGGAGATCGTATCCCTCCAGCTTGACTTTTTCACCGTTTCGTATAACGACGACGTCGACCGGTCTGCCGCCCGTTCTGCCCATCAATAGTGTAAAGTCGGACGAATACCATACCCGTTCGCCGTTGATGGATCTTATAGTGTCTCCTACCATCAGACCGCGCTCGCCGTCTTCCGGAAAGCCGTCGGCCAGTTCGACGATCTCAGGAGTAACGAAGGCAGATGCACCTGAAAACAGGATGACTGCTATGATGAGGCCTGTCAGAAAGTTCATCGCAGCTCCTGCTACCAGGATTATCAGTCTCTTCCAAACCGGCTGCACTTGAAAAGAACGCGGGTCATCGGAATCTCCGTCTTCGCCCTCCATCGCGCAGAATCCGCCGAGCGGAAGACAGCGCAGACTGTATACCGTCTCGCCTTTCTGCTTTTTATAAATCGCAGGTCCCATGCCTATCGCATACTCGTTCACCCGGACTCCGCAGGCCTTGGCCGCGGCAAAGTGTCCGAGTTCATGAGTTGCAACCAGCACGCCGAATACGATTATCGCCAGGATTATATACATTGGATCTCCTTAACTGCTTCACACGCAAGGCGTCTTGCCTCAGCGTCTGCGTCGAGTATGTCTCCGAGCGACGGATCCCCGGCCAACTGAGCTCTTTCAAGCACCTTCTCGGTGAGTTCATATATTCCGTTGAAGCCTATGCGTCCCTCAAGGAACATCTGTACTGCCACCTCGTTCGCGGCGTTCATAACTGCGCAGGCTTTCTCTCCTCTGCGCGCCGTATCGAGTGCGAGAGCAAGGCACCGGAATACCGACAGATCAGGTTCTTCAAAAGTAAGCGCGGCTGTATGAGCAAGATCAAGACGCGCCGCCAGAGAAGGGCAGCGCTTCGGATATGTCAGCGCGTACTGGATAGGCAGCCGCATGTCCGGAACAGCCATTTGGGCTACTACAGAACCGTCGCAGAATTCGACCATTGAATGTACGATGCTCTGTGGATGCACAAGGACCCGTATCATGTCAGGCTTTACCGAAAAGAGGTGCATCGCCTCGATCACTTCAAGCCCCTTGTTCATCATCGTTGCCGAGTCTATCGTGACCTTTGCACCCATATCCCAATTGGGATTCCTTAGCGCCATGGCGGGTGTCACTTTTGAAAGCTCTCCGTAGGTCATCCCGCGGAACGGTCCGCCTGAAGCTGTAAGGATGATGCTCCGCACGGGATTCCCTCCGCTTCCCTGAAGGCACTGGAACACGGCTGAATGCTCCGAGTCTACCGGGATTATCTCTGAGCCGGAAGCCTCTGCCGCGGCAGTCACGTGATCACCCGCGCACACCAGAGTCTCTTTGTTCGCCAGCGCTATGCGCTTCCCTGCCGCTATGGCAGCCATCGTAGGCTTGAGCCCCGCCACGCCCACGACCGCCGTCACGACAGTATCCGCTTCGGGCGCTGAAGCCGCCTCTGTCACTCCGGCTTCCCCGGAAAGCACCTTTATATCCGTATCCGCCAGCCTTACACGCAGATCCGCAGCCGAATCCTCATCACGCATAGCGACGGTCTTCGGGTTGAAACGCCGTGCCTGCTGCTCAAGAAGAGAAGTGCTGCGGTTGGCTGTGAGCGCGCATACGCCGACGCCCAGAAGCTCCGCGGCTTCCAACGTCTGCGTGCCTATCGAACCAGTCGACCCCAGCACCGCTATGTTTCTTGTCTCAAATCCGGCCACTGTCTGCCTCCAGTCGATCATAATACCTGGCCTGTCCCGTTTTCGTCACCTAACCGTCGGTGATTTACCTTATCATGCCGTAACGTCTGTCCCGCCGCTGGTATTCAATGATTGCACGATCGAGCTCCCGCTCGTTGAAATCCGGCCACAACACGTCTGTAAAATAAAATTCGGAGTATGCCGACTGCCACATAAGGAAATTGGACAGCCTGTACTCGCCGCTAGGCCGTATGATCAGATCTGGATCAGGAATGCCCGCCGAATACAGATAGCGCTCAAACTTTTCCTCGGTCAGCTCCCCGGTATCTCCCGCCTCGCGGTCGCGTGCCCAGCACTCCGCCGCTCTGATGATCTCACTGCGGCCGCCGTAGTTCACGCACATGTTCACCTGCACGCCGTCGAACGTGTCGGATATCCGCTCCGTCTCCGCTATCAGCTCGCGCAGCGCGGGAGAGAGTACTGAAACGTCGCCGAAAAACTTCATCTTTACACGGTCACGCTCCATGGTCTCGATCGCCTCATGGAGATACGTTTCCAGGATGCCCATTATGGCGTCCACTTCATCCTTAGGACGTTTCCAGTTCTCCGTTGAGAAAGCGTAGACCGTAAGATATTCGACGCCCAGTTCCTTGCAGTGTGTGGCGACTTTGCGGAAAGTCTCTGCTCCTACTGCGTGGCCGGCAGTACGCGGAAGCCCCCGTTTCTTCGCCCATCGGCCGTTACCGTCCATTATTATGGCAATATGGCGGGGGAGCCTGTCCGTGTCAAGCCGCCCCGCCGTTTTGTCTGAAGATTTGAATAATCCCATATTCCCGATATGTCAGATCTCGTAGAGTTCCTTTTCCTTGTCAGACGTGACTTCGTCTACTTTCGTAATGAACTCGTCGGTGATCTTCTGCATCTCTTTCTCTGCATCCTTGAAATCGTCCTCGGTCATCTCGGAGGATTTCTTCTGCGCTTTGAACTTCTCCATCGCCTCACGGCGTATGTTGCGGATGGCGACTTTGCCCTCCTCACCGTACTTGCGGACCTGCTTTGCGAGTTCCTTACGTCTCTCCTCGGTGAGCTGCGGGAACACCAGGCGGATCACTCTGCCGTCGTTCTGCGGATTTATACCGAGGTCTGATGCCTGTATTGCCTTCTCAATAAGCTTGAGGCTGGAAGCGTCCCAGGGCTGGATCACGAGGGAACGGGGATCGGGCGAACCGATCGATGCTATCTGGTTGATCGGGGTATCCACGCCATAGTATTCAACAGTGATCTGATCGAGTACCGCAGCGTTTGCTCTGCCGGCGCGGACAGACGCGTACTGAGTCTTGAGGACTTCAACGGTCTTGTTCATCTTGTCTTTGAATTCGGTATACATGGCTTTACCTCCCGTTATTGTATTTCATTTGACCACCGTGCCGATCTTCTCTCCGATGACGGCACGGTAGATGTTTTCCGGATCCTCAAGTGCAAAGAGGATCACAGGAATGTGGTTGTCCATGGAAAGCGACGTCGCTGTCGAGTCCATAACGGCCAGATGTCTTGAAAGGACCTCGTCGTAAGTTATCGAGTCGAACTTCTTCGCAGTGGGATCCTTCCTCGGGTCGGCGCTGTAAACGCCGTCGATGTTTTTCGCCAGAAGTATCGCGTCCGCGCCGATCTCAGCAGCTCTGAGCACAGCTGCCGTATCCGTGGAAAAGAACGGGCAGCCGGTGCCGCAGCCGAAAATAACTACGCGGCCGTTCTTGAGGTGTTTGTCTGCCTTCAGCCGGATATAGGGCTCAGCGATCGTGCGCATCTCGATCGCCGTCTGTACACGGACGGGAATATCCATCTGCTCCATGACGTCCGCTACTGCGAGACAGTTCATAGCTGTCGCCAGCATACCCATGTGGTCAGCACGAGAACGCTCCATCTTGTCTCCGCCGTCCTTGACGCCGCGCCAGAAATTGCCGCCGCCGATGACGATACCGACCTCGACTCCGAGCCCGACGCACTTTTTTACGACCTCGCAGACTTTTTTGATGATGTCGAAATCAAGGCCGAAATGCTTTTCTCCGGCCAGCGCTTCGCCGCTTATTTTCAAAAGGACCCGTTTGTAAACAGGCTTGTCCTCTGCCATTGGAACACCCCCTGAATTCTTTGCCGTAAATCAATTTATATATTAATATACTTTGCCCCAAATTGGAAGTACAAATTGTTAACTTTTTGGCTGCGCAGAAGACCGCGTTTGTTGACAAAAAAGGGCCTTCTCTGTTAGTATTGTTAACAGGATATATGTTCATCTGGTCGGTCTTCTTAGCTGCTTAAACAGATGGCCGCCCGTCCTGTACGCCTCCCCTGCCCTAAGCCGGGGCAAGGCGTTTTTTATAACCCCCTCATGTACAGCGCGTATTCTAGCGCACTTTGGAAAGGGAACAGAAATGGACAAAAACGAATCGTTGCTCAAGGGTAATATAACCAGTGCTCTCGTAAAGTTTGCGGTGCCTATCATGCTGGCAAACATCTTGCAGCTCCTGTACAGTGCGACGGACATGTTCGTGGTCGGCAAATTCGCTTCCACCGCGGATGTATCCGGCGTTACGACAGGCAGCATAGTAATGGTGACGCTGACCTATGTAATCGTCGCTTTCACGAATTCCGTCACAGTAATGCTTGGCCGTTACGCGGGTGCGAAAAAGATAGACGACATGTCAAAAACCGTCGGGACCGCGATTATTTTCTTTATTGCTCTTGCCGTGGTCCTCACAGCTCTGATGGTCATTTTCAGCCGCGGAATCGTCAAACTGATGGACGCCCCTCCCGAGGCGGTCGACGCGACGCTCAAATACCTCGTCATATGCAGCAGCGGTCTGATCTTTATAACGGGATACAATCTGGCCGGCAGCATACTGCGTGGCATAGGTGATTCCAAAACGCCCCTCATCTTCGTCGCCGTTGCCTGCGTCATAAACATCATCGTCGATATCATTCTCGTATGTTTTTTCCACATGGGAGCGGCAGGCGCAGCCTATGCTACGGTAGGCTCACAGGCCGGCAGCCTTATATTCTCGATCATATATCTTCACCGGAAAGGGCTCGGTTTTCCGTTCCGCGGCTCACACATACGCTGGCATGCTGATCATGGGCGTGAACTCATTAAGCTCGGTACTCCCCTAGCGCTTCAGGAGTTTCTCGTAAACCTCTCCTTTATGATCATAACTATGCTTATAAACGGCATGGGCGTGTCTGCATCAGCAGCGTCCGGTATCGTTGAAAAGATCGGCTCTTTCGCCTGCCGCCCGACTGCAGCCTTTGCCGCAGCGGTCTCGGCGATGGCCGCAAACAACATCTGTGCGGGTTACCATGACAGGGCAAGAAAATGCATGTGGACAGGAATAGGGATCTGCGTGATCTGGACAGTCATCTTCTACACGTTTTCCTATTTCCACGGTGACCTGCTCGTCAGGATATTCTCGAACGACCCCGATGTCGCATCGCACGGCGTTCTATACATGAGGTCGTATTACACGGATCTGATCATAATCAGCGCGGTATTCATTATGAACGGCTACTTCACGGCTTACGGACATACCGTGTTCTCGATGGCTCATTCTCTCATTGCCACCTTCCTGATCCGCGTCCCCTTCTCCTTCATATTCAGCCGCATGGCCGGGGCGACTCTCTTCCACATGGGCATACCGGCTCCTTTCTCCTCCCTGCTGTCTCTCATCCTCTGTCTCTTCTTCCTGAGATATCACAGCCGCCGCCTCGCTGCAGGGCTTGAAAACACGCTTCCAGGTGCCGGGGACGAACAGTAACGGTACCGTCAGAGATACCGGAGATGATCTTTTGAAGTATAACGAATCGTTCCTTCACGGCAGTATCGCAAAAGCTCTGGTAAGATTTGCCATTCCTCTGATGCTGGCAAGTTTCCTGCAGCTCCTGTATACCATGACCGATCTTTTCGTCGTCGGCCGTTTCGCTGAGACTGCAGACGTTTCCGCAGTCTCGACGAGCGGAGACATCGTACATGCCGTGACGACTATGATAATCGGCTTTACAACCGCCGTCACCATACTCATTGGTCAGTTCGCCGGCGCGAAGCGGCCGGACAGCATAGCCCGTGTGGTCGGGACCTCCGCTGTCTTCTTCGTGGGCCTCTCAGCCGTTCTTACGGTCGCGATGCTTCTCCTTAATGCGAAGATGGTCGGCTGGCTCAACACTCCGGCCGAGGCCGTTCCCCAGGCGCGGGAATACCTGCGGATATGCAGTTGGGGCATAGTGTTCATAACCGGCTATAACGTCTCCGGCAGCATAATGCGGGGCATGGGCAATTCCAAAACTCCTCTGCTGTTTGTCGCTGTAGCGTGCGTTATCAACATCATTGCCGACATACTGCTCGTGGCGGTTTTCGGGATGGGCGCGGCAGGCGCGGCTTTCGCGACCGTTTTCTCCCAGGCCGGAAGCTTTGTTTTCTCTCTTATTTACTTTCGAACCAAAGGTCTCGGCTTCCCGTTTTCAATACGCGATATTCGCTGGGAGGGCGAACATGCTAAGTCGCTGCTGCTTATCGGCATACCTCTGGCGCTTCAGGAGTTTCTGGTCAGCATCTCCTTCGTACTCATTACCAAGGTCGTGAACAGCCTCGGTCTTGCAGCATCCGCCGCATCCGGGATCGTCGTAAAGGTAGGTTCCTTCTTCTCACGGCCGACAAACGCTTTCTCAGGAGCCGTTTCCGCAATGGCTGCGCACAACATCGGCGCCGGCAACCGAGCACGTGCGAAAAAGTGCATGCTCATCGCTGCGGCGATCTGCGCTGCTTTTGCCGTCATAGTAAATATCTTTACTATGACGAAAGGCGCTTTTTTCATACGAATATTCTCCGGCGACCCCGAAGTCATTGAAAAAGGCGCGGACTTCCTGATGACCCAGGCTCTGGATATCATCGTTATCAGCTTCGTCTTCACGATGAACGGATACTTCAACGCCTGCGGTCGCTCCGTTTTCACTATGACGCATTCACTCATCACTACTTTCTGTGTACGTGTTCCCCTCGCATTCTGGTTCGGCACTTTCCCGGAACACACGATGCGATGGCTCGGTACAGCTGCCCCAATAACGTCAGCCGCGTCTGTCATACTCTGTATCTTCTATATACGCTATCTTGACAGGCACCCCGAAAAGATACTGTCAGTGGCTAAATAGGCCGCAGTAACCAGGCATGCAAAAGCCTGCGATCGCATGACCGCAGGCTTTTTGTGTTTTCAGTTTTCTATAGTCGTCACTTGTTGAAACTGTCCTTTAGCGGAACGGCCCTGTTGAATACCAGGTGTTCCGGGGCGCAGTCTCTGTTGTCCGGGCAGAAATAGCCTGTCCGAAGGAACTGGTAACTGGCCGGAGCCTTCGCCTCTTCAAGGCACTTCTCCACTTTGCATCCCGTCAGGACTTCAAGAGAGTCGGGGTTCAGGCACTCCAGGAAATCTCCGCTGTCCGGGTCGGGATCTGAGAAAAGGTTTGAATAGATTCGGACTTCAGCGTCTGCGCAGTTGTTCGCATCGACCCAGTGGATCGTACCGCGCACTTTTCGGCCGTCGGGTGTGTCGCCGCCGCGAGTAGCCGGATCGTACTCCGCCAGTATCTCGGTTACATTGCCGTTTCCGTCCTTCACGCAGCCGGTGCACTTCACGATATAAGCACCCTTCAGGCGCACTTCGTTTCCCGGATAGAGACGGTTATATTTTTTCACCGGTTCCTCCATGAAATCATCAGCGTCCACCCACAGGTCTCCGGAGAAACTTACTTTTCTCGTTCCTGCATCTTCAGCGACGGGGTTGTTTTCGATGTCGAAGAGTTCGCTCTGCCCCTGGGGATAATTCGTGATGCAGAGTTTTACAGGGTGGAGAACCGCCATGACTCGGGTAGCGTTAGCGTTCAGATCATCACGCAGGCAGGCCTCCAGCAGACTGTATTCGACCGTGCTGTTCACTTTTGCTACGCCTATGCGTTCACAGAAATCCTTAATGGCCGCGGGCGTGTATCCGCGCCGGCGCAGTCCGCACAGCGTCGGCATACGGGGATCGTCCCATCCTGAGACGTATCCGTTTTCCACAAGAGTGCGAAGTTTGCGCTTTGACATCACCGTATAGTTGATCCCAAGACGGGCAAACTCTATCTGACGCGGTTTTGAAGGAACATCTGTGTTTTCGATGACCCAGTCATAAAGCGGACGGTGATCCTCATATTCGAGGGAACACAGCGAGTGCGTGATTCCTTCTATTGCATCCTGGATCGGGTGCGCGAAATCATACATCGGGAAGATGCACCACTTCGTGCCCTGCCTGTGGTGTTCTATATATCTTATACGGTACAGTACCGGGTCGCGCATATTGAAGTTGCCGCTGGCCAGGTCGATCTTGGCGCGCAGAGTATACTTTCCCTCGGGGAACTCCCCGTTCTTCATGCGTTCAAAAAGATCGAGGTTCTCTTCGACAGGTCTGTCCCGATACGGACTCGTTGCGGGCACGCCGATGTCACCGCGCCGCTCCCGGAACTCTTCGGGAGTCAGTTCGCACACGTATGCCAGGCCCTTTTTGATGAGACCTACGGCGAGCTCATAAGTCTGCTCGAAGTAGTCTGACCCATAGAAAAATCTGTCGCCCCAGTCGAATCCGAGCCAGTGGATATCTTCCTGTATTGCGTCTACAAATTCGGTATCCTCCTTGGCCGGATTGGTATCATCCATTCGCAGGTTGCATATTCCGCCGTATTTCTCGGCGCTGCCGAAGTCTATGATGAGCGCCTTGCAGTGGCCGATATGGAGATACCCGTTCGGCTCGGGCGGGAAACGGGTATGGACCTGCATCCCCTCGCAACGGCCGCCGGGACCTATATCCTCCTCTATGAAAGCGTGTATGAAATTCAGTGAATCGCCCATGGTCGTCTACCTCTTTACACTGGCGGCGGCAGTCTCCCGCCGCCTTATTGCTGACTAATTATACCAACAGGCAGGGAACGTGTCAACAAACGCGGATGCCCATGTGTCACACATGTCAACACATGTAAAAAAGAGTAATACGCACTTTAATTCCTGTTCATAATGTGTTATGATTAAACAAGTATGGAAAGTGCAGGTGGAGTCGAAGTGAACGAACCGTCCAAAACGTCAAAGTCCGCTCGTACGCGGGAGAAGCTTCTCAAAACGTCTCTCGATCTGATGGAACAGAAGGGTTACCAGAACACGACCGTCAGAGATATCTGCTCAAAAGCCAATTTGTCTATCGGAACTTTTTACAGCTATTTCCCCTCAAAGAGCGATCTGTTCTTTGATATCTACAAAAAGGCAGACGATTACTTCAGCGATTATGTATCGGTGCAAATCTCCGGAGATAACGTCTCCGAAAGGATCGTCGATTTTTTCCGCTATTACGCGGAACTCAACATAAACACCGGCATAGAACTTCTAAAGATTCTTTTCAATCCCGAAAACTCCTGGTTCACGCAGGAACGTCCCATGCAGCTGGTGCTCGCGTCTCTTATCGAGGAAGGCATCGCCTCCGGGGAGCTCAAATGCCCCGCCGGTGCCAAGTATCTCGAGGATATGCTCTTCATACTGGCCCGCGGATGCTGTTACAACTGGTGCATTCTCGACGGAGAGTATGACCTCACCGCTGAACTTACAGGTTATGTTGAGAATGTGCTGAAAGCTTTCCGGTAAAAGGATCCCACGCGCCCGACCGGCTGTCGGGCGCTCGTTTTTTCCCTGTGTATCTTCTTAAAGAAAGGTGTTGTGACCATGCGCGGCAAAACTAACAGATTCCCCGGCGTGACCGGCTGGGATGTCGCGCTGGCCGTTGTTTTTCTGGCTGTCGCAGCGCTCATATGGGTATTGCTGCTGCGGCCTCATGCCGTCGCCTCCAAAGCGGAGATAAAACTCAATGGCGTTCTAATAGGCACATACGAACTCTCTGAGGACTCAGAGTTTACCGTAACGAACGGTGACCACACGAACACAGTCGTCATCTCAGGCGGGGAGATTTACGTAAAGAGCGCAAACTGCCCGGATCAGTACTGCGTGAAGCACGCTGCCGTGAAACACAGCGGCGAGTGCATAGTATGCCTTCCGGCAAAACTGGTCATCACCGTGACAGGCGGAGAGGAGGCCCCCGTAGATGCGTACACAGGCTGAAAAGGTTGCGTTCTGCGGCGTTCTGACCGCCCTCGCCGTAATCCTTTCGTATGTCGAAGCTCTGATACCGATCAATCTCGGCGTCCCGGGCATCAAACCCGGTTTTGCCAACATCATAGCGGTGTTCGTCCTGTTCTCCTACGGGCTTGGCACAGCCGCCGTAATAAACGGTGTCCGAGTCGTTATCGTCGCTGCACTCTTCGGCAGCCCGGCGTCCGCGCTTTATGCGCTGTCAGGCGCAGCTGCGAGTCTTACCGTCATGGCATTCCTGAAAAAAACCGGCCGTTTCAGCGTCTATGGGACTAGCATGGCGGGCGGGGTCGTTCACAACGCTGCGCAGCTGCTCGTAGCGATGCTGGTGACAGGAACACCTTTGCTCGTCTCATACCTGCCGGTGCTGATACTTGCTGGTATGGTCACGGGCATCGTTATCGGCATAATCGCGCAGCTGCTTATCAGCCGTCTGTCGGGATTCGTCAGACGTGTCTGATGCCGTACCTCTCTCGAAAGGACAGGATATATGGATTACAATAAACTGATAGCCGACATGATTCCCGGCGACAGCGTAGAGGGATTCTATGTACTGAAAAACGCCTGGCAGAAGATCACTGCGGCGGGCAAGCCGTTTCTCAGCGCCGTCATAGAAGACAAAAGCGGCGCGATGGAAATGAAGGTCTGGGACTATTCGGGCCCTATATCCGGCGCAGACGCCGGTAAAGTGATCAAACTCCGCGGCGACGTATCCGAGTATCGCGGGACTGTACAGATATCCGCGAACCGTATCCGCCTTGCAGACGGGCGCGACCATTATGACGTATCCTCCCTGCTTCCCGTTGCACCGATCGACGTCGACGCGACTTACCGGTATGTAGAGGAAACGATAGCGTCGATCTCAGACCTCCCATACAGAGAAGTCTGCGAGGTCATGCTGAAAAGAAAGTCAGAGGCGCTGCGCACCATCCCCGCGGGAAAAAGCGTCCATCACAGTTTCCTGGGAGGTCTGCTAATGCATACGGCCAATATGCTGAGGACAGCTGACTTTCTAAGCGGTCTGTATGCAGACGTTATCGACCGCAGTCTTCTGCTTGCCGGCACATTCCTTCACGATCTTGCCAAAGACGAGGAGTTCACGTTCTCCGAACTCGGTTCCGTCACTGACTACTCCGTAAAAGGTCAGCTCATCGGTCATCTTGTCATGGGCGCTGAGGAGATCGCAGAGACCTGCCGGTCGCTTGGAGTGGACGAGGAGCGTTCGGTACTGCTCCAGCACATGATCCTTTCGCACCACGGAGAGCCGGAATACGGAGCGGCGGTACGGCCTCTCTGCGCCGAAGCGGAACTGCTCTCCTACATCGACGGCATAGACAGCCGCATGGAGATCTACAGCGAAGCGACTGCCGGCCTTTCAGACGGAGAATTCAGCGCAAAGGTATTCGCCCTGGACAAAAAAGTATTCCGCCACAGCATGACGTGACGAAATCACATAAAACAGCACGGCGCCGGGATCGCTCCCGGCGCCGTTTCGCATTCGTTGTATGGCTCTTTAAAGGATGTCGTAAGCAGCTACATGGGCCATGCTGATGGAGTTCCTAAGCGTTCCCTGCTTCGTTGCGCAGTCGCCGATGCAGACGACCTCGCAATCGAGCTCATCGCGGAGCTTCTCGCCCAGCTCAACGTTCGGGGTGATACCGAAAGCAACCACGACGGAATCGCACGGGATGATCTGTTTTTCTCCGTCTTTTCCGCACACGACGACACCTTCGTCTGTAACATCCTCGACTTTTACCTCACAGATGATCCTTACGCCGAGCTCATTAAGCTTGTTCTTGAGATAGGTCATGTTCATGATCGCTCCGCCCTGACCGATCATGTTCTGGGGAAGCATATCCACTATCGTGACGTCCTT
>JAEEGL016822951.1_pt1 | contig 14763 bp, 9 predicted proteins | sample 9134231 | NCBI WGS metagenome assembly JAEEGL01 (sample SAMN16246548, study PRJNA631951) | gut metagenome | biome: gut microbiome; feature: rumen; material: fiber-attached | host: Bos | place: Iran: Karaj | collected 2018-10 | reverse complement strand
TGTTGGCCATTATTATCAAATGAAGTGTTATACAAGACATCTCCAAGTATTATTTCTTCATCTGTTATATCATAAATTATAGCAAAATTAGCATTCATTATTATCCTTGTTGTTTCAGGATTTAAACCATATTTATCTGCAATATCTGAAACAATATTTTGAGTTTCATCAGTGTGAGTTTGTCCAGAATAATTATCTCCCTTTGTTGCATATTCTAATTTTTGCAATATTTCAACATCTAATTGGTTTGTATTGTCATTATCATGTATTACAAATTCATCAGGATATATACTTAGTGTTTCATAAGTAGATGTTGGAACATTTTGTTCTCCTGCAATTACATACTGAGTTCTTGAATCAGACGTATATAAACCTTGATTTAAAAGAACAGGAGAAGTAAATTCTAACGGTCTTGCAACTATTGTGCCATCTAGTTTAGAGTTTCTTCTCAAAGAATCTGCTATGTCATTATATCCTGTACCAACTGTAACTTTTCCTAGTTTTAATATTTCATATTGCTCTTTTGTAATTTTTCCATCATCTAATAATTTTTTAAATTCTGCTTCGTCTTTTTCGATTAATTCTTTTCCTGCTTGTTGATATAATTCAAATATTGTATCCGTAAAACTTTCTCTACTACTTCCACTACGCTCTGCCCTCGTAAATGCTTTTGCAGGTATTTCTATATTATCAAAGCATAATACATTTTGATTTCTCCATACCCAACTTTGAGCAACGATATTTCCAACTTTATCTTTTATTACAAATACTCTACCATTTTTATCAACCATGCTATGTTCCATACTTGTCTCAGCAGCATTTCCCAATTCTTGACAACAATCTGTTAAAGTACCAATTGCTACTGCAAGCGGATCATCTAGTCGTAATATTTCATAAGTATATTCTTCTGTTTGGTTATGCACTCTTGGAATACTGCTAAATGTTCTTGATTTACCATAATTATATATTTGCTGTAAGGTATCAAAGCTTCTTTGATTATATCCTGCCATACTAGACACTTCAGCTAGTTTTTGATTTCCTATTTGAACATTTGTATAATTATTACTTTTAACAAAAGACATAGCTAAATCAAGAGTTAATACTCTATTACTATTAAGCACTTTAATAATTCCCCATTGTTTTTGCATAGAACTAATATATGATATATATTCATCAGAAGAAAGTATTGTATCCATATTTTTTAAGATAAAATCTCTGAAATTAGGATCATATTTCATTTCAAATCCACCAAATAATTTATGAGCTTTATCAGATGTTAATATCGTTGGAATATTTGAGTCTTCCATAATACTTCTTAAAGTTTGAACTATATTCTTATTTTGTTGAGAATTTATTTTTAGTGAGTATGTACCATCTTCATTTAAACCATAACATTGTTGTATTAATTCTAATTGTTTATTATATTCTTCTAAAATCTTTGAATCAGGATTATCTCGCAAAGATGAGATTCGTTTATTATATTCTTCTAACATCTTTGGTTCAAGATTATCTCGCAAAGATGAGATTTGTTTTTGTATAAAACCTAACATTCTTTGCATATCTTGTGATGATAGTGTTTTAGGAATATCAGAAAACAATTGCATTATTTTATTGAAACCATCCATATCATTATCAAATACTCCAAAACACATACTAGCCTTTAATAATGCAGCTTTTGAATCTTCATTAATATTATGTCTTTCTATTCTCGTTAGTTGTGACCATTTTTTGCCAGAAGCAATAAATTTATCTGATTGTTCAAAAGGAAAAATCTTCATAACAGTATGATGCGGAATAAAATGAAGTTTATCGTACCAATCAGCCAAGATATCAAATTTATTTTCACTTAACATTACCATAACCGATTCTGGACTTTTCATTCCTATTCTTAATGCTTCTTGCTCCCCATATTTTTCAAATAACTGTTCTAGACCACTTATACCAACATTTCCTTTTTTAAGACTTAATAACACATTTTTTCCTTCAAGATATGGAAGCCAATCCTTATGTTGTCTTAAAAGTTCAAATGTTAAAGGAGTATTTGAAGAATAGTTATAAAAAGCTTCTTTCAATTCATTTGGAGAATTTTCATCTAGAAACAATTCTGGATGTTCTCGACCAATTATTTCTCTTGCATTTTCATTATATCTAACTCTTCTTTTAGATATTGCTTCCGCCATTTGGTGTTTTATAATACTATCTAATTCCTCTATATTATTATCAGTTATACTGTCAATATTTACTTGACAATCTGCTAGACATGAGCCATATTTTTCAAACAATTCAAATATTTTCTCATTATCAAATCCTAATTGATTACATTTTTCCACAAATTCAAAAACATTTCGATTGCATACAACGCTAATATCTTTATCTTGTAAAAATTGTTTCCATTCTGGATGAGATTGTATTATTTCTGGACTAATTTTTCTTTGATAAAACAAGTTTTGTAATTCTTCTGGAACTGTTTCATCTAAAAATATCTCTGGAAATTTTGTTATGAATTCTTTTGGCATATTTTTATCATAGAATATTTCTCTATTTTTGATGGAATTATATATGCTTGTAATCATATTTTCATATTGTTCTTCTTTTCCTAAAACAATATCAATACTAATATTAGAACTATTTATACAATGCCCATATTTAGATATAAAATTTAAGATTTCTTCTTTTGAAAAATTAATTGCTAGTGCTTCATATAAATTTTTTTGTTCCGCCATAAGCATTAAAAATCCACTTTTCGAATTATAAACTTTTACTTTTTGATTATCTAAACATTTACTTAAATCTACTTTCATTAAGAATGGAACCCAATCAGGATGTTCATGTATATCTTTTGTTCCTAATAGAACATAATTATTTCCCCAATAACTTTTTCCATAAAATTCATCTTGTAATTCTTTTGGAGCATTTTCATCTAAATAAAAATCAGGGTGTTCACTTTTAAAGCTTTGAGGTAAAATCCTTATGTCAAACAACCTATTATCATTTCTAGCAAGCATATCATAAATGAACTGATTTATTATTTGCTCATAATTATCTCCTTTTATTTGAGATATAAATACTTTTATTCGTTCTGTATTATAGTTAAGTCTAGAAATAATATGTGAGATAGCTATTCCATATTTAGAAACTACATCTAAAAATTTATTATTTCCAATTTGGTGATAAAATTCATTTAAATCCCAATTATTTTTTATAATTAAATTTTTATCAGCTAATGCAGGTAATAAAAATTGATTTTTATTTAATATCTCAAAAAGTAAAGATGTATTTTTTCCATTAAAAACATCTTCAAGCTGTTCTATAAGTCGTTTCTTATCAATTTCATCCATATCTTTTAGCAATGAATCTAACATATTGTAATCAAGAAATTCACTTGGATAAAGAAGACTTAATTCTCTTTTATTTTCTATTAATATTTTTTGTGTTGAATAATTATCATAAGTCCTCATTTGATGTATTATTTGACCTAAAACTTTAGATAATTGTTGTTCATTATTAATAACAACATCTTCTTTAATTACACTAGAATATTTTGCCATTTCATTAAGTAATGAATCATTTAAAGAAATTTCGCTTTTGTTTTCTAATATCATATTATTTTTTCTATTGAATTCAATAATATTATTAAATCCACACTTTCGAACAAACTCTCTTAAAGTTGGATCTTCAAATATATCTTCTAAAGGAACATATTTTGAAAAAGAATATAATTCATCCAAACTATAATAAGTTTTTGACCAATAATTATCATTCAAAGCATATTGTATAGAATAAAGTATAATATCTGACAGTTCATTTTGAGCTATTTGTGTTAATTTTTCTTCATCATAAGAATAATTAGATAAATATTTTATAACTACTCTTTCATATTCTTCTGGAATACGTTCAATGAATTCCCATACACTCCCAAAAACTTTATTAACTGCTCTTATTTCCATAGATGAATGTATACCAAACTCTAAATCCTTTGTCTTTAAAACATCACTATGATATCTAATATCATGAATAGATAAATTACCATTATAATAATCATTAACAACATCCTTTGGTAATTCTCCTTCTTTTATAAAAACATTTGGAAAACTATCAATCATATCTTGAGGAATAATATCAAATGATGGAAGTTTTGTAGAATATTTTTGTTTAATTTCATTTAAAATTTGCTTATATATAAATTGTTTTGATTCTTCATAAGATTTTGATTTATCAAAAGGTTCTTTTGAAATAAAATTAAAATTATCAAATGAATGTAAATTACTTTTTTCTTCGTACGTAATTGCATAAACAAATTTAGGATTTTCATCAAAGAATCTGATTGCATTTTCAAAACCTATTGCTTCAACTAATTTGCGTGATGGACTTAAAAATGCATAATCAAATGAATGTTCATTAACACAATTTCTTAAAGAAGGATATTCAATTAAATAAGAAAAAGTCAACTTTTTATCATAAAATAATTTTCTTATTTCAGAAGGTATTGATTCATCTGGAAAATATTCTGGATGTGCTTTCATATATTCAACATCAAATGTATTTTCATCATAATTTAATCTTTGAATTCCTTTAGCATTACAACCTTTTAAATTAATACTTTCACAACTAATAACAGTTAATAATGAAAAGTCGATGTTAGCATGTGTTTTTGAAAAGTCTAATTCTCCATCAGTAAATATATATAAGCCTTTCCATTCTTCAAAAGGAATATCACTTAAATCAAATGATAATAATTTATCTCGTAAAGATTGATATTCTTTTAAAACTCTTTCTTCTTCACTTGGATTTGGATTTTCAGAACTATATTTTTTAATTAAATTTATTATTGAGTTTTTAATTTCTCTAAATTGTTCTAAAGTTAGTTTTTCATTCATAGATAATACTCCTACTAATAACTTCATATCGTATTGTTATGATATTTAATTATATCATATTTTTTATATATAATAGAAGCTATTTAAAGCTAAAAATATTACTGATAAATAGCAGTATCTTATCATTTATAAAACTAATAAATATCACAAAAAAAGAAATTATTTACAAATTCCTTTTTTTATCATATTACTTTATAACATTTATTTTCTTCAAATAATCAATAATATATCCCATAGCTTTATCAAAATGTTTACCACTAAATCCATGACCAGCACCATCTATTTTATAAAATTCACTATTTTTGTATATCCCATTTATTTTTTCAGAATAAGTTATTGGAACAGTATCATCTAAAGTTCCATGTAAAATAAGAACATTAATTTCATCATCTTCTATTTCTTTAAATAAATCCAAATTCCAAATATCTTCAAAATACTTTCTTCCTACTTCTATTGATTTAGTCATTTGAACAGTTGAAGGAATATCATTTATAGAAGGATACCAATTGTGTACTACATTTGGAATTGACAAAGCTGGATATAAAAGAATTAATCCCTTTATATCTCCAAAATGTTTACTTGATACAAAAGAAGAAACAGCTCCACCCTGACTTGATCCAACAAGTACTATATTATTTTTATCAACAAAATCCCAAGACTTTACTTCATTTAAAATAGTTTCCAAATCATCAAACTCAGTAACAATTGACATATCAGTAGTTTTACCATCACTTTTACTTCTATTAGAACCACCTCTAAAATCAAAACACAAAGTCATAACACCATAAGAAGTTAATTCTTTTGCATAATCACTACCTGCCCTATATGTTGCACCAAGACCATGAGAATATATTACAAGCGGCATTTTTTTATCACCTTTAGGTTTATATAGTTCACCATATATATTTTGATTATTCTTATTTTTTATATTTACTTCTTCGATAGTATAATTTTTATTATTAATTAATATTAATATTAATGATAATAAAATAATAATTGCTAAAAATAAAAATATCTTTTTCATAATTCCTCCTCCTATAACTATACAATAATTATTTATCTTATTCTGTCAAAAAAAGATTGGCATATTAACCAATCTTATTGATCATAAAAATCATCAAAATCTACTTCTTTAACATTATTGTTTTCGATATTCAAATCAAATGTTGTTTTATTTTCAGACACAGGTATACCTAAAAACTTATTAGTATCCTCTTCTTTAACTTGTCCATTTTTTAATTCTGAAAAATCAACAAATTCTGCATTCTTTATATCTTCATTATAATCTGCATTTGAAGTTGGCTCTATATTGTTAATAACAGGTGAAATTGTTGTCTCATCATTATTATTATTTGAAGAAAGAACATCATTTTGTACTCCATTATTTTCTTCATCATCAGAAGGCAAAAATGTCCATTTTTTATCTTTATGTTCATCTTTCTCTTCACTTACTTTTTGAACATCACCAATAACACTCTTAATATTAGACAAATTATCTAATTTATCAAAAGCAGGAAATTCATCAATAACTTTTCCATTCTTGATTCTCAAATTATTTTCTGATAGATTACCAAATATATCAGTACTCAAATTCATATTTTTACTTTTCTTAAAAGAAACACCACTTTGAACAGAAGCACCCAAAACATTATTATCTTTATTGTAATTTTCAGTTAAAATATTTATTTCTGATATATCCTTACCAATCAATTTTTGAATATCCATTTTTTCTGGACTTAACTCAGTATCTTTAACAATAGGTTCAAATAATGACTCATTACCACTAACACTTAATGAAACCAAACCACCTGTACTCTTATTTTCTCTTTGTTCATCTTCCATTTTAAGAATACTTTTAGCTATATTAACTGTTGGTCCATAACTATTATTTGATTTATTATCATCTTCTCTACGCTCATTAAATTCATGCCAATTATTATTTGGTTTTTTACGATTATTTTGATTCATATTTCTCGGATCAACTGGTGCATTATAATTTAAATCATCTTTACGGAAATAATTATTATATTTATCAAAATTTTGCTCACTAATATCTATCCTATTAGGTCTATAATTTGAATTATTTTGCCCCCTATCATTATTAAAATTAGGCTGCCTATTATCACTACGACCATCTATTCTATATCTAACAACTTCTTGAGGCTTATTATTTCTACTTCTATCAATTGTACTAGAAACAGGTCTTCCAAGTAAAAAACTATCACTTACTCCATTTCTTATTTCATCTGTAACAACAGCTTTTTTAGGAATTCTTGGTCCATCATTATTTTTGGCTTTCAATAATCCAACATCTGAACCTAAAAGGATATCATCTAATCCACTAGAATCACTACTTCTTCTAATTTTATCATCATAATTAATAGAACTATTAGAAATTCCAAATTGTGCAAAAGCTTTATCATTCTTTAAACGAACATTAGAATTTATTTTTGCACCTTTTCCGTTATTGAAATTTCTATTTTCATTCATCCTCTTCATTTCCCCAGGAGATTGAACAAATCTTCTATTATTTGTAGGTGCCATTATAATTTTTGCTGGATTTTTTTTAGGTTGACGATTCTCAGCAGTAGAATAATTCACATCTTCAACTTCTTCTTCATTGTTTTCTACATCATTTCTAACAGGTGCATCATTTTTTCTCCACTCTTCAACAGGTTTCTCACCATTTTCTTCCAATATTAAATCGTTAAACATTTTATCAAAATTTGGAAGTTCCTTATTTATAACATCAGGATATATGCTCTTAGAATTCTCAATTGCTTTTCTAACATCAAAAATATCAACGTACTCTCTATTATCATAAACTGTATAAGAAAAAGCCTGTTTAAGCAAAGTTAAAGACACATCAGGATATCTTGAACCTAATGCATAAACTCTCTTATACTCACTAGTAATATCAACGATAAATCCCATTATTCTTTCCTGAATAAAATCTGTATATTTCATCTTTCTACCAGTAAGTTTTTCAAATTTTGGAAGAGTTCCCATCATAATTTTTACCGTTTCATCACGTGATGGTTCTGGAACATCAATTTTTTGAAAACGTCTAGTAAAAGCTTTATCTCTTAAAACATATCTTTCATACTCTTCAGTTGTGGTTGCTCCAATTACTTTAATGCTTCCACGCCCCAATCCCTCTTTAAAAATATTGGCAAAATCCAAAGAAGAAGAATCAGTAGCACCAATAAGCATATGAATTTCATCTATAAACAAAATTAGCTTTTCTCTTGTTTTAAGTTCATCAATCATTTTTTGAACTTTACTTTCACCACTAGGCATCGTACCAAGCAATGAAGCGGTTTTAATATTTATAATTGAATAACCCTGTAATGCATCAGGAACATCATTATTTTGTAACCTATAAGCAAGTCCCTCAACAATTGCAGTTTTTCCTATACCTGGTTTACCAATCAAAATAGCAGACTTTTCAGGCGTCAACAATACTATAATCAATTCTTTAATTTGCTCTTCACGACCAATTGCTGGATCAGTGACATATTCTTCTTTTGTAACATCAGTACCATACCTATCCAACACACTGAAGTTAGCTTCGAATTCAAATAAATCTTTGTCCATTCTAAAGCCTCCTATCCTATACAATTATATCACAATAAATTAAATGAAATAAAGAGATATTTAAAAAAACTAGTAAAATACTAGTTTATTCACATACAGCACCTTTAGTCACATAATAATCCTTCATTCCATCTACCAACATTTTACCACTTTTAATATATTTACTTAAAGAAGGATCATCACCAACAAGTTTCTGTATATTCATATTTGAATAATATATCTTAACATCAGAAACTACTTTATTGTTCATTCTCGAAACATCGTAATCATATCCACCATATTTTTCATCCATTTTTTTATAATCCGCAAGTTCTGATTCATACATAGAATCCAAAAGATTACTATTGCTACTAAATAAATATGTAACTGAATGCACATAATTTACATACTTTCCATCGTGATAAATAGTATATGTTGAACTAAGTTCATATTGAGTACTACTTCGACTTGAAGTACAAGTAATTATATTTTCATTATCTACCTGCCCAGTAGTAACTTTATTATCTTGAATTTCTTTTTCTCCACAACTAGAAAGTACAAATAACGATATCAATAATATTATTATTTTTTTTCTCATAATCTCCTCCTAAAAATATATTACATAATAATTAAGAAAAATTCAACTAATACTCCAAATCATATTTCAATAATTGCGAGCAAGCATCACTACCATAATTATTACATGAATAAACATATTGTTTTTCATTTGAAATTATTTGTGAAACTGATTTTGGATTTACAACAACAATGTCATAACCTTCATTATCTTTAGCAAGTTCAAGGGTCCCTATAACTTCATACCATGACTTCTCCTCTAATTTTGAAAAATCATATTTTACAACAAATCCAGAGAATTCTGCATCAGCAGCACAACAAGTAATAGAATACTTACCTATAGCTGAATACCCATCAGCAAGAAATTCACTATAGTCAACTGCAAAGCCTCTAAATCGAATAGTTTTTCCAACATATGCCTTTGCACCACTCATATATGTTATATAATCAGCAAGATAACTATATACAGGGTCATCTATATCAAAATAAATATTTTCATCAATAAGTTCATTAGAACTATTTATCTCTATATCTTCTTCTTTTTTTTCTTCTTCTTTTGGAACAGATTCTATTACTGGATTGTTATCTTTTCTAGAAATTTTCATCACTTTATTACTTGCAAGAGAAGTTGTTAAATTAGCATCACCAGCGAAAAAAAGCATTAAAATTGGAACTAAAAGAACAATATCACTAACTTTAAATTTATATGAGCAATCAACAAAACAAAAAATTACTCCCATTATAATCATTGGAACAACTGATACTTTTAAATATATTTGCATACTAGGAGCAATATAATTATCTAAGTAATTAAAGAACCAAACATATATAATAATTAAAGAATATAACAAACATACAATACCTAAAAAACGCTTTTTCATAATAAACCACCAACTAATAAAGAACAAATAAATACAGCTGAAAAGATTAAACTGATTAAAATAATAACAAATTTTCTTTTATAGTTTCCAAGTAAAACCATAGTATTCTTTATATCAATCATTGGGCCCAATAATAAATAAGCCAAAATAGAAGATTTAGAGAATGATGACATTAATGATTTACCAACAAAGGAATCAGATGTTGAACAAAGTGAAATTAAATAAGCAAATACCATCAAAGTAATAATAGATACAATATCATTCCCATTTAATAAACTTAAAATATTTCTAGGTAAAAGTACTTGAACTAAACTAGCTAAAAAAGCTCCAAACATTAAAAATTTAACTACTTCAAAAGTATCATAAACAGTATGTTTAACAATGCTTAAAAATGCCTTTTTCACCGTCATTTTATTTTCGTTGTGACAATGTTCATGATTATGACATTCACATTCGTCATCTTCATCTAATAAACTGTTTTTAATAACATTTTTTTTATCAAAAATTATACCAATTATAATACCAATAACTAATGCAATAATGATACCAAAAATTATTCTAAACCAAAAAACATTTGGATTATTTTTAAAAAATGCATAGTAAGTTGATAAAAGAACAACTGGATTAATAATTGGAGAAGCAAGCATAAAAGAAACTGCAACATTAATTGGTACTTTCTTTTTAATTAATCTCTTTGACACTGGAATAACTGCACAATCACAAGCAGGCAAAAAGAAGCCCAAAAATACTCCTACTATTGATCCAAATAATTTATTCTTAGGTATTATCTTTGCCATAGTTTCATTTGAAACAAAAGTTTCAACTATAGAAGAAATAAAAGCACCAAGAAGTAAAAAAGGTAAGCTTTCAAAAAAAATTGACATGAAAATAATTGATATATTCTTTATTACATCCATATTGCTCTCCATATATATTAAGATTATATCATAATAAAAAAAATAGGAAAACTCCTATTTAGATAAATCAAATGATTTAGGATTAAGAACAGTATCCTTAGTTAATACCAGTTTCTTATATCCTTTCTTTTCATTGTCCAATAATGTTTTTTCAGCATAATTTAAACTTTATTTTACAAAATTATTGACACTTCTCATACCAGTAGCACTATTAGATATATTATCTAAAACTGCTTCGATATAATCATCAGTAGCAATTAAATCTATACCAAACTGCCTATTGTATCTTTCTTTTTTAGAGACAAGTTCGCTAATTTTAGATCTTAATAAAATATCTTTTTTAGTTTCCCTGCTTAATTCTTCAAAACCAAGAACAGTATTAATTCTTGACAATTCTTCTAATGTAAAATAACCTTTACCAATTATTTTCTCTCGTATTTCGGATGAACTACCAAGCGACTTTATATTTTTTCCTGAATCAAATCCAATTTTACGAGTATTATCATTAATTTTCTCAAAAACTCCTCCATAAGTATTATTTGTAACCATTTAAATCACCTAGTATCTTATTATAAAAATAAATAAATATATGTAAACAAATAATAATATTTTTTTAAATTATTCCTCATTTACATCTATAAGAGAAAAAAGAGATTTATTATCATTAAGTTCTACAATGTTCATAACTACACCTTCTCCAACAACAATTCCACCTAAACTCTCTATAGCTTCCTTAATAACTTTCATAGTATTACCTGTTGCATAAATATCATCAATTAAATAAAACTTTTTACCATCATAATTACCATTTACTAACTTAGGTAGCTCTAAAGTATCTTTTCCATATTCTTTAATATAATCAAACTGACATTCAACAGTACTAGGAGCAAGTTTTCCTTTTTTTCTTACAGGAATAAGTCCAACATTTAATTCATTAGCAATAATAGATCCAAACAAAAAGCCTCTAGCTTCTGGTGCAACAATATAATCAAATTTCTTATTTTTTAATTCTTTTACAAACAACGATGTAATCTCTTTTAATACATTTTTTTGTAAAATAAGTGGATTTATATCAATAAATTCTATTCCTTTTACAGGGAAATCCTTCTCAGTCCTAATATTTAATTCATTTTTTAATTTACAATTTATTATTTTCATACATTCTCCTCTTTTTCAATCCATTTAACAATTACACTTACTATAAAAGAAATTTCTTCATCAGTCAATTCTCTTCCTTTAGGAATTTTATACCATTTTTCTAAACATCCTCTACAACAACAAGCGCAAGCATGTTGTGAAATAAACACAGGATGTACTTGCCTCATCGGAGTCTGCTTTCCATCATTTTTAGGAAAAGCAGGTTTTAATCTTTTATTAATTATTTCAAAAGCATCATTCTTAATTTTAGCAATTCCTTTATCTTTGACATAACTTTTCATACTATTGTTTAAATGAAACCCACTTCTAAATTTAGACTTAGATAAAGAAATTAATATTTGATTAATATTTTTATTCATTTAAAACCTCTCATATAAAAAAAACAATTAAAATATTAATTGTTAATTTTAACACCAGTAATAATATACAAAGGGTCTGGTACATTAGTAGTATGTGAGCAAGTTTGTAATACAATTATTTCAGAACTTTCATCAAAGTAAACTTTTCTACTGTTAAATACTCTTTCATTTCCAGTTGTATTAACTAAAGTATTAACATGCTGAACAAAATCACTACCTGTTATATCAACTTTCATATGTTCTGCGCCTTGCTTACTCTGAACTTCTTTAATCGCCATTATTTTATAAATACTTTTTCCACCATCATGTTGAAAAATTATATATTGATTTTCATCAAAAAAATTTTTATCAAGAAATTGTTCAAGTTTTCTAAAAGCTACTTGTATTTTTTGATCCCTACTATTATGTCCATAAATATTAACTTGTTTTGAAGTTGGTGTAACTCTATAATCCAAGAACTCAGTACCCCTAATATCAGATTTTCTACTAACATCATGATTTAAATAAAATTTTAAATCATCACTTTGAGCAACTAATACATTAATCAAATTAGGAACTTCAATTCTTCCAACTATATATGGATTATTATATTTAGCTCTTTCTGCATTCAAATCAACATCAGGAGCCATTGAAATTACTTTTGATTCAATAACTTTAGTTACTTTTTCTTCTTCTTTAACATCTATTTCAGAAAGAGTTGGCTCATATATTTCTGGTACTTCTGGTTCCTTAAAATAATCTAAAACCAAAACAGCTGCTGAAATTATAATAATAATTGTAAAAAACAAATATAAAAGTTTTCTAGTATTTTTTTTCATAAGTCCTCCATTATTTCCATAAATATAATATCACAAAACAATATAAACTAGCAATTATTAAATAAATTATCTATAATCTATTTTAATTTTATAAAAATATTCAAAAAATAAGACAATAATTATAAGTGAAAATATATTTCAGTTTTTTTATAAAACATAAAAAAAGAAGCTAATGAACTAACATTAGCTTCAAGTATATGTATTGATATTTTAAAATAAACTATTGAGCATCTTCTTTAGTATCTTTTTCTTTTTCATCCTTATCTTCATCATCATCATCTTTATTATGGTCTTTCATACTAGCAGCTAGTCCTAAACCAGCAGCACCAACTGCAAGTCCAGCTAAAGCCCCAGCTCCTAAAGATCCATTAGAAGTTTCACCAATAGATACTGCATCTAATCCAGTATGTGGACTAGCAGGAATATAAGGTGGTTGAGTACCATACACATGTCCAGAGAATGGACCAATTTGTGATGGATCAACTTGACCACCTCCAGGATTCCATGGCGGAGCAACAGGAACATCTATTGGAGTTGGACTAGGTGTTGGCGTTGGCGTTGGTGTTGGCACAGGTACTGGTGATGGGGTTGGATTTGGTCCTGGCGTTGGTGTTGGTGTTGGTGTTGGCATTGGACCTGGCCCTGGTTCTGGTGATGGGGTTGGATTTGGTCCTGGCGTAGGGGTTGGTTTCTTATATGGTTCACTTGGAACAGTAGTAAATCTATCAGGATAATCATTATACAATTCTGGATCGTACTCTCTTACCCATTTAATAGGTACTATCTCCCTTTGATCCCAAATAGTCAATTCATCACCAATTTGATTTCCATTTTTATCAAAACATGCAATTTTTAATTCACCTGTTAGAGGATCCCATGGTGCAGTTACTGCATAGACATATCCATGAGCATCATCATGAATTAACACATCACCGACTTCATAAGGAACAACTACATAACGTCCTGCTTCCTCAGAATATTCATAATGACCTGACAATGGAGTAATAACAGGCATTCTACTATAATCTTCAAAATCATCAACGATAAGGTCATGTGCTCTTAACAACACATTCATATCTGAACTATGTAAATCTTGAACCAAAGAAACCCTACTTCCACCACTAAAGTATTCACTAAATGATTTAACAGTTGTAATTGTGTTCTTAATCATATAGTAATCTTTAATTATATCAACCATAAGCTTATCCATCTCTTGCTTATGCTTTTCAATTGCTTCTTCTTGTTTTGCAATATTTTCAGCAAGTTCATTAACTTTTTGTTGAGCGTCTGCAACTGCTTTTTCCCTTGCTGCTTTATCATTAACCCAACTACCATGTTCAGGTTCATTAGGCTCTGTAACTGTTCTATATATAGGTTTTCCATCTTTATCAGTCCCATCTTGCACTTCTTTTGTTCTAGTTGTAGGTGGTTCAGGAGGAAGAGCTGCTAAATAATCTTGAGCTTCTTGTAATTTTTGCTTTGCTTCATCCATTTTTTCATTAAGCTCATCTAAAGTTTGTTGTAAGCTCTTACCACCATCTTTACAGTTACCTGCTTTATCTGCATTTCCTCCGCAAAGCTTGTCATTCATTTCATCTAAT
>JAEEGL016347145.1_pt1 | contig 14763 bp, 9 predicted proteins | sample 9134231 | NCBI WGS metagenome assembly JAEEGL01 (sample SAMN16246548, study PRJNA631951) | gut metagenome | biome: gut microbiome; feature: rumen; material: fiber-attached | host: Bos | place: Iran: Karaj | collected 2018-10 | reverse complement strand
GAGACAGAAGATAAGGAGACAGAAGATAAGGAGACAGAAGATAAGGAGACAGAAGATAAGGAGACAGAAGATAAGACAATTCTTAACTCTTAACTCTTAATTCTTAACTCTTAATTCTTAATTCTCACCTCCTCCCGCTGCGCGCAATCCTGGAAATCCTGTAAATCCTCTTTCTCTCATTTCTGTCGGGTCGGCTGCATCTTGGAAATCCCTGCGCTTCGCGTAATCCGAGAGAAATCTCAACTTTCAGATTCTTCATTCTACATTCTTCATTCTACATTCTACATTCTTAATTCTTAATTCTTAATTCTTAATTCTTCTCGGCTTCGCCGACGCCGTTCTAGCTCCGCTCTGGGTCCGTTCTAGGGTCGTTCCAGGTCTGTTCCAGGTTTTCTCCAGGTTTTCTCCTGGTTCGCTCCTAGTTTGCTCCGTGAAAACCCTAGAGAAAGGTAGGAGAGAATAAGGAGCGGGTAAGGAGCGGGTAAGGAGAGAGTAAGGAGCATAAAAGCACGGGGTCCGGCCGCAAGCGGCCGGACCCCGACAAAAAAGGTTAATCACGAAGGTCCGTTTACGACCAGTCGATGGTGTTGTCGTCGAAAGTATTGTCGTTCTCGTCGAAACTCCAGGTTTCCATGCTGCCGGTGTTCAGTCCAATCAGCGTACTCAGCACGCTGAGGGCCGCCAACGGGTTGCTGGCAGCGTAGCCACGCTCGGTCTTGAAGCTCACCACGGTGAGCTCGGGGGCTGTATATTCTTTCTTGGTTTCCATAGTTACATTGTTTTAAGTGGTTAAACTTATCCCTTTTCTCCGGTGATTAGTTCACCGTGATCTTGGCCACGGGATAGATTCTGTTACGTTCCAGCGTGACGTTGCCGCCGTTCATGGTGCTGGTCGTCGAGAACACCACGTCGTCGCCGTTGTAGCCGACGACGGTGATGCGCTTCACTGTAGCCAGCGTCACGGGGATGCAGAGTTTCAGGTCGTCATCCACCTCCACGCCGGGGTTGTCATCGGTCAGCATGTCGAAGTACATCTCGCTGGCGTAGGTCACGTCGCGGTCGGTGAGGCTTCCCACGTCGCCCGTGGGCACCGACGGAGTCTGACCGGCCCACTTCACCGTGTAGTTCACACCGTCGAGGGCGACGGCAGAGGCGGCGCCTGTACCGTAGACGATGACTTTCAGCTTTTTCAGCGTAACTGGGGTGCCAGCGCTCAGGGTGAGGCGGAAGGCGGCGGTGAGGTTATTGAAGGTCATCGCGTCTTCACTGCTACTGACTTTGACGCCCATAGGGAAGACCACGCTGTGGACCTGGTGGCCTTCACCGTCGTCGTGGAAGTTCAGCGCCAGGTTGTTGAGGATGATGGTGGCGGTGGTATTGGAGTTGGTCACCGTGACGTCGTTGAAGGCGTCTTCCTTGCCGGGATAGACGGCATATAAGGTCGCTCCGAAGTCGTTGTCAGCGATGTCGATGCTGTAACCGCTGGCGTTGTCACCCTGTATCTCGAAATTAGTGTTGTTGATATTGACAAACTCGCCGGCAATCCACTGCACCGTGTTCACGGGGTCGGCAGGGTTGATCTGCAGTTTGCTGCCGTTGCCCGCAGCGGTCATATTCTCGGCGAAGATGCGGATGCGTCCGTCGCCATTGTTTTTGCCGCAACCTGTGGCCAGCAGGGCCAGCAGGGCGGTCATCATAACTATTTTGGTTTTCATATACTGATTATTTTTTCTTCTGGAGTGAAGGGGAGTGACAGGAAGTGAGGGGAAGTGAGAGAACAAATGCACTTGTCGAGGTTATCTTGCACGTAAATGGTATTGTCCTTTCACTCCATTTCACTACTTATTCACTACTTTTCACTACTATTCATTATTTATTTTACCACGATTTTTTGGCTGTTGCCGTCGAGGCGCATAACGTAGACGCCGGCGCTGACGATACCGAGGCTGCTACGGTCGAGGGTGGTGGTGCCGCTGACCTGGGCGCTGCCCAGCTGACGGCCCATCACGTCGAAGACCTGCAGCTCGCCCTCACCGTCGACGATGAGGCGGCTGTCGCTCACGCGCACGAACGAGTTGGCGTCGGCGGTGGGTCTGAGGAGCACCACGAAGCGTTCGCTCTCGTTGCCGTTGGCGTTGAAGGTGTAGCCCGACTGGCGCAGCATGTCGACGTCGGCACCGGTCTCACGGTCGACGAGGTGCAGGTAGCCGAGGCTGAGGCTGTTGTCGCTCAGGCTGAAGGTGTACTCGCCAAAGCCGCTGAAGTGCAGCGGGAAGCTTTCGGTGTTCTCGTCGAGGTTGGCGATAGCGTAGCGGCGGTCGCCCTGCGGGATGCTCAGTGCGGGAGCCTCAGTGTTGAGGTGGGCCATCTTGGGCATGCCCTCGCCGTCGGCGAAGCGGGCATAGGCCACGTCGCTATAGTCGTCGTTGCTCACCGTGAAGGCGATGGCGGCGGCGTTGCTGCGCGGGGCGCTCTTAGCGCCGCTGGGCTGTGTGAAGTTGTAATAGTAGTTGCTAGTTTCATAAACAAAGAAGGCTTCACCTGCGGCGACAGTACCCGTAGTATGAACTGTCCACATGCCGTTGGGTTCCAGAGTGTAGAAGTTCGTGGGGGCGTAAGTCACACCGTAAGGATTACCCACTAGGTTGAAGCCCTTGATGTTCACGTCGCCACAGGAATGTGTGATACTCCTGCTGACAGCACCTGTGTTGCGCTGGCCCACGAAGGTGAGGGTTGCGTTGGCGCTGCGGCGGTAGATGTAGCCGCGGCCGCGCTCGAGGGTAGTGAAGCCTGCCTGGCTCAGTCCCGGATCGGCTTTCTGGCTCTCCCACTTACCACTGGACTCATTGTAGCGCATCAGGTCGTAGGTGTCGCTGGTGAGGTTGGCCACACCAGCCACAGTCATGTCGTTGCCACTGTTCTTGATGGGCGAAGAGATGGCGTACCACTGGTCGGCGGCGATGACTTTGGTAAAGTTGGCCAAGGTGGTGAAGAAGACGGGGTCGCTTGTCGGCGAGGTGCCGCAGTTAGCCACCACCACCACTTCGTACTTCGTCTCGGCAGCGAGGCCGGTGATATTGTTGGTGTTAGCCGTCGTGGGATCCAAGCTCTGCCAAGCGCTGGCAGCCACCGGCGTTCCAATGGCCACATTGTCGATATGCAGGTTGTTGTCGGCATTGGACTCCGTCGACTCTCCGTAGAAGGCAAATTTCACAGTCTTTCCCTCATAGGCCGAGATGTCGATATCGTCCACAGTTTCGCCAGTAGCAGTATGGTCAATGTCATTGTACACATAACTGGAGCCGCTATTGTTCCACTCGCGCAGGATATGCCATGCATCATCGGCATAGACCAATACCACGAAGCGGTCGTCAGTACCATTAGTAGCAGGAGCGGCCAGCGTACCACTGTACGCCGTCAGAGCCAAGTCGAAGCTCATCGTGGCGCCGGCAGGGAGCGTAAATGCAGGAGTAATAAGCCAGCCTTTACGTTCAGACGATGCAGCACCATATATATTGATTCTCGCATGGTTGTCAAACACACCGTTGCTGGTGCCAAAGTACCACTGGGTGCCTGTAGACAAGTCCGTACCGCCTATTACATCATCCAGCAGTCCGATGTACTGCGTCCAGCCACTGGGGATGCTACCTGAGGTAAAATCTTCCTCGATACCGTCCATATGGGCGGGGATGCGGTACTTCACGGTGAAGTTGGGGGCGTCGCCTGTCCAGCTGACAGAGGCGCTGTTGTTGGTGATGTCGGAGGCAGCCACACCGGTGGGTTGGCCGCAGGATTCGAGGGTTGTGAAGTTGACGGTCGTGGTCCATTCGCTCAAACCGTCGCCAGGATAGGATGCCTCGCAGTTGCTGCGCACCTTCACGGTGTATTCGGTCTCGGGATGAAGACTATTGAGGGTATAGGTGATAGTAGTGCCTACAATCGAGACATCGCCCGAGGTGACGTCGATGGTGCCCACCTCCGCATCGCTGGTTACATTGTACACATACACTTGCCAATCGCTGGCGCTGCTGTTCCAACTCAGGTTCACACGGTCGGACTTCAGCTCGGCATAGGCCAAACCCGTAGGAGCGGAGCATGCGATATCAGTGGTGAAGGTGGTGGCACTCCATGTGCTTTCGCCGTCGATGCCACCGCAGACATCCTGCACTTGCACATCATATTGAGTCTCGGCATCCAGATCGGTAAGGGTCTTGTTGTTGGTGGTGGCGGTGGTGAGGGTCCAGCTGCCGGCATCCACGAACGTTCCGATGTTCACATTGTCGATATGCAGGTCGTTGTCTTCACCTGTTACAGCCACAGTCGACTCACCATAGAAAGCAATCTTCACGGTCTCTCCGTTATAGGCCGAAAGATCAATCACCACATTCTGTCCAGCAGGAGCGATATTGTTGTAAACATAACTTGATCCGCTGTTGTTCCATTCGCGCAAAATGGTCCATGTGGCCATGTTGTCGGTAGTGATCAGAACCACAAAGCGGTCGTCAGCCTGGCCATTGGGGAATTCGATAGCACTGGATGAGCTATAATCGGTTAAAGCCAGATCAAAGCCCAACGCTGCATTGCTTCCCAGTGTAGTTTCGGGCGTCACAAGCCAATGTTTACAGGTAGTGCCATAGATATTCAACTTGGCATGATAGTCGCCGGGGAAGACATAATAATTGGAAAAGCTCCAATTAGATGAAGTGGTCAACGCCGTGCCTCCCATTACTTCACTCAGCAGACCGGTATAACGGTTCCATCCTGTGGGAGTGCTACTGGAGGCAAACGTCTCGGGAGTACCGCCGGTGATATTTGCAGAGGTGCGGTAGCGGACATTGTAGTTGTCGGTGCCGCTGTTGGTCCAGCTCACCTGGGCAGTATGGTTAGTGATGCTACCGACTGCAAGACCAGTGGGAGCAGGGCAAGCAACGAGGGTGGTGAATGCGTTGGCCAGAGTCACCCAGTCGCTATACACGCTGCTACCGCAGTCTGTGCGGACGCGCACGTCGTAGGCCGTCTCGGGATCCAGGTTGGTGAAAGTTTTGGTTGCGGAAGTGACACCTTCGGGAGTGTTGGGCAGCCAGGTCGATTCGCCATTTTCGCGATACTGCACCTGCCAAGCCGAGGCCTCGGAGGTCCAAGTAAGGGTGGCGCTGTGGGCAGTCACCGTACCGCCGGTAATGGTGAGAGAAATGGGAGTGGTGCAGGCGGGGCGCTCATCGATGGTCACGTCATCAATGTACAGGTTTGCACCGTTGGCACCGCTATTGTATTTCAGGGCCATGCGGGCACCGGCGGGAGCGCCGGTGAAGACATAATTGTCGGATTGTACATAGGCGTTGCTGCAGGTCGACATGTCGATGGTGTAGAGGTCGACGAAGGAGGTGGCGGGGTCGTTGATGTCGGTAACATAACCTATGTGGAGCGTGCCATAGTCTTTGTCAGCGTCAAAGTTGCTCCACCAGAAGTTGAGCATCAGGTTGCTGATCTCCTCGTCCATCTCGGGTGCGACAACGTAGGAGTTGTCAGAACCGGAATGGATCGACGTGTTACCGCCATGAGTGTATGAGGTATTGTACTGACGATAGAAATAGTTGAAATCCCAACAGTAGAAGCCCTCTTCAGCCGATTCGAAGCCCTCGTTGTAGGGCAGGGTGGCGATGGGGGCGCAAGCGGTACGCTCGGTGATGGTTTCAGCGGTGGAGACGCCCTCGACGCCGCAGTTGGCCTTCACCTTGAAGGTGTAGCTGGTGTTGCCATCGAGGTTGGTGACGGTGCAGCCGGTGGCGGTGAGGCCGGTGACGGTGTAAGCCACGTCGCTGGTGTTGGTAACAACGTAGGTAGCCGAACCGCTGTTGTTGTCGGTCCAGCTGAGGGTGATGGTGTTGGCGGTGATATCGTCAACAGCGAGGCCCGTCACGGGGAAGCAGGAGGCTTCGGTGGTGAAGGTTCCCGAAGACCACACGCTAGTCTCGCCGCCGCAGTCGGCCTGCACCTGCCACTCGTAGGTGGTCAAGCTGCTGAGTCCGTCGAGGTCTTTGCCGTTGGTGGTGGAGGTGGTGTTCTGCCATGCGCCGGCGGGGGTGGCGACAACGTTCGTGGAGACATACACGCCGAAGACTTCATCTGGCCAGTCGGGATCCTGTCCACGAGCCACGAAAGTCAGGGTGCCGCCCAGTTCCACATTCGGGATAATCAGCCAGTTGTCGGGATTCAGCGCACTACTAATACTGCTTTCGTAGCTTGCCGAGGTGGCGCAATAGTAACCATTACCCACATCGTTGCCATAGGAATCCTGGGCGGAAATAGAACGCAGTTGCCAGTAGTATCCGTCGGCATCGTTGTCGATAATGATCCAGCTGGAGGGGATGTCGCCCGACTCGAAGTTTTCGTTCAGGATCTCGGTGCCGCCGGCGTTGGTCAGCACGATGTCATCCACGTTAAGGTAGAAATTATCGGTGCAGTTGTAGTGGCGGATGGCGATATTGCCGGTGCCGCTATAGGCACTCAAGTCGATTAAGTAAGGAGTCAGCTCATCCTGGGCGGTGTAGTTGGTACCGACCTGGGTGAAGTCGCCGACATTGAAGTTGACGTCGGCAGCAGTGCGGTACTTGATGTTGAAATTATCGGCAGAGGAAGTCCAGCTAAGTTCAGCGGTGTGGGCGGTGATATTGTCAACATCGAGGGCCGTGGGCGCCGCACAGGCAACAAGGGTGTGGAAGTTCACCGTGTTGCTCCAGATGCTCTGTTCATCAGCAGCGCAGTAGGCACGCACCTTGATGGCGTAGTCGTGATCCTGTTCAAGTTCAGTAGTGAAGATGTAGGGATTGGCATTGACCAGCACGAGGTGATCCTCGTCGCCGTTGAGGCAAATCTGCCACTGGTCGACGCTACCTCCGTTATTGTCGGTCCAGCTCAGCTGGACGCCGTGGGCGGTGACGTCGCTATAGGTCAAGCCCGTGGGCTTGGCGCAGGTAGGAGCTGCGCCGGGGGTGAAGGAGAAGGTCACCTTGGGCAGGAAGTTCTGAACACTACCAGTCATTCCGGAATAACCTTCATACTCATTATACGCGGCGCCTGCAGCATAGACACCCGTAAAGTAGTAACGCTTGTAATTGGCAGTTACGGGATGGTCGAACTGCACAAGGAGGTTGCCGCCCGAATATTGGTAAGGTGTGGTGAATGTAACAGTCATCATTGTCTCGCCAGCATTGAAAGACATTGCACCCGAATACACTTCGGTAAGCGGGGTCGTGTTATCGAGGCCGCTAAGCGTGGTGGCATCCGTCTCACCAATCGACACAACCCAGTTGCCGATGGAATTCGAACCACTGACGTGGTCTATATAAAACACCATTTCCGTGATTTCGCCCCATTCCATGCCCGTGAGTGAAGAAGCGGGGAAAATCATTTGGGTTGTTTGCATTGCATCAGCATAATAGCCATAGAAAGGCACATATTCGTTGGTAGCAGCGCCGTCGTTGACGGTGATGGTGTAGGCGTTGCTGGGGGTGAAGGTCACGGTGGCGCTCCATTCGCTATAGTCGCCGCCACAGTCAGCCTTCACGCGGGCGTAGTAGGTTTGCTCGGCGGTGAGGCCGGTGAGGTTCTTGGTGGGTGTGCCGCTCACATTGACAGAGGTGGCACCCGCAAAATCGGAAGCCGTGCCGTACTCAAGCACCCAGGCTGTGGCAGAGCCGTTTTCAGTCCAGTTGAGGGTGGCAATGGCGCCATTGCCCGGGGTAAGAGTAGCCGCTAAACTGGTGGGTGTAATGCAGGAGGGGCATGCAGCAGTCCAGGAATGAGAATAGTCGCCTCCATTTCCGGTTCCTGACCAAATAGTAGTTCCGTTTGGATCAGTGATCACCCAGGAGTTTTCATAGGCGTAACTACCTGCTGTATATGCGAAGGAAATCTCGTGTCCGTCAATCACAGCGATAGTACCACTTGCGGATGCACCAGAACTGATAGTCAAATTGGCAAGTTCAGTTGATGCCGTTACGTCCGTGACAACAAATGTGCCACCATTCCAACCGTCACCATAGGAGTCGGTCAGCTCATAACTAATGTTACATTGAGCTTGTGTGACCCATGGGATGCATAGCATCGCCGCGAGGGTCAGAAATCGTAATACTTTTTTCATAAAAAAACGTTTTTGGTTAATAAATATGTTTGTTGGTAAAGTTTAATGATTAAGGTTTACGGTTCTAACGTGAATTGTATGCTTCTTTCTTGAACGTGAATTATCGTGAATTATCCGTTAATTGTCTGTTTCTTTTTCCAACATGAATTGCCATGAATTATCATGAATATCACACTTTATTACTCTTCTCCTTTACTCCTTTTCTCCTTTACTACATTACTCCCTTTTATTTCTTCTTCTAACGTTAATTGCCGTGAATTAACCGTTAATTGTCGTAAATTCTACATTCTTCATTCTACATTCTTCATTCTACATTCTTCATTCTACATTCTTCATTCTACACTCTTCATTCTTCATTCTTCATTCTTCATTCTTAATTCTTCACTGAGCAACTTCGGCGGCTTGCACTTCCGGGTCCCTCCGGCAATCCCACATGGATGCTATGTAAACGACATCGCCTTCCACAAAATAGACCATCTTGCTCAATCCACCCACGATGACACTGCGATAAGACCTCGGCCGGTCGGCAAAAAGCGGGTCGATGGGACCCATGTTGGGGTAGCGCTTCAACATCTTGGTGGTCTGGCGCACCTGCAGCAAGAACTCATCCTTACGCTTGGCACCAAACCCTTCACGGATGTAGTCGGCGATATTATCCCTATCTTTCTTCGCCTTATTAGTCCACGCTACCTTCATCACCCTTCTGCCACTCTATATTCTACTTTTTCTGAATGTGCGGCGTCATATTCACGCCACACTTCCTCGTCCGGGATGACTCTGCCGGCGGCGAAGTCGGCTTCGGCTTCGTCGAGCATGGCGTTGACTTCCTCCATGGTGAGACGCTTCACGGGCTCTGCCGAACGCTGGGCATGCTCTATCAAGTGGTCGGCCACCCAACGCATGTCCTTCGGCGTAAGCGTCCCATAAAGGTAGTCTAACAATCCTTGCAATGCTGTTGTGTTCATTTGAATTTTTAAAGTTTACAGTTTACGGTTTACAGTTTAATCGGCTAGGACTAGTTTTGTCTGCATAAATTCGTCCAAGGTGACAAGGTTGATCTGCGGGAACGCCGTGTTCCGCAACACATTGAAATGGCTGTCTTCCGACACCAGATAGTCGGCACCGGTGGCAAAGGCACAATCAACAAATTTGTTGTCATCAGGATCAAGAGAGACTAGTCCAAGACGGAAGTGAGGATCGACAAGCTGCACATTCTTCCGGTTGAGAATGAGCAGCACGACATTCTCGGCAACAGTAGGCGTTATCTGCTGGCCAAGCACTTCCTGGTATTCGTCAAGTATTTCATCCGACACACAGAGGTCATAACGACCCTGCAGAAAGGCATCCCATATCGGACGATAGGGGCTGCGACGTGCAATAATCTGCAACAAGCAATTGGTGTCTATGACCACTGGTGACATCGGCTACTTGGCGTAAGGGGTACGGAAATGGGAGCCGCGGAGCTCGTTCATCTTTTTTTCGTCCCACTGACCGCTTTCCCAAAGGGCATCCATCTCGTCGTCTACCTGCTTGGCATAGAAGGCGGCGAGCTGTTCTCTGAGCAGTTCAAGCCCCAAAGCCGACTTGATGTGCGACACAAGGTTGAACACATGTACCTGCGCCGGGCTAAAAGTGATGGTTTCCATGTTTTGTATTTTAATGTATACTGTTTACAGTTTAATGTTTATGGTTCTAACGTAAATTGTATGCTTCTTTCTAACGTTAATTGTCGTGAATTATCCGTTAATTGTCTGTTTCTTTTTCTAACATGAATTGCCATGAATTATCCATAAATTGTCTGTTGCTTTCTTGAACGTGAATTGCCTGTTGCTTGCTTGAACGTGAATTGGTTTCTTTCTTGAACGTGAATTGCCGTGAATTATCCGTTAATTGTCGTAAATTCTACATTCTTCATTCTACATTCTACATTCTTCATTCTCAACTTCTCCCGCTGCGCGCAATCCTGGAAATCCTGTAAATCCTCTTTCTTCATTTCTGTCGGGTCGGCTGCATCTTGGAAATCCCTGCGCTTCGCGTAATCCGAGAGATATTTCAACTTTCAATTTTCAACTTTCCAATTCTTAACTCTTAATTCTTAACTCTTAATTCTTAATTCTTCACTCCACATTCTTCATTCTTCATTCTACATTCCAAATTGTTTTCCACAGTTTGTTGTTGATAAGCAAACACTCCAACCGACTATCAGTCAGCAGAATAGAACACGCACCGCTCCGTACAACATTAGGGCAAAGGTAAATATAATATTTCTAAAATGCAAATTTATTTTAACAGAAACGTGTAATGTACTAAGAATGAATTGAAAAGCGAGAAGTGAAAATTGAAACGGGTCGCTTAATTTTTCATTATTCATTATTCATTCTTCATTCTACTCTCTACATTCTACTCTCTACATTATTCATTCTACATTAATCATTAACCATTACCATGACTATGACTATGACGATGAATGAGAATGCGTGAATGTGGGAATGCGTGAATGTGTTAGTCATGCTTGCGCAATCTTTAACCGTTAACCATTAACCTTTAACCATTACCATGACTATGACGATGACAATGACGATGACCAATGACGATGACCAATGACGATGACTTGACTATTGTCTTTAACTTCTTTAACTCCCCTAGAAAAAGCGACCTTTAACCATTACAATGACAATGACTATGACTATGACTATGACCATGACGATGACAATGACTTGACTATTGTCTTTAACTTCTCTAACTCCCCCAAGAAAGTAAACTGTAAACTTTATAACTAATAATTTACGGCAGGGACAATATTTCAGGTCGCCGTGCGTTAGAATGGATAATGCGCGTAAAATAACTAAACTGCAAAGTATATGTCACTCATCAAATCCATTTCGGGTATCCGCGGCACTATCGGCGGTCCCGCAGGCGAGGGTCTCACTCCCCTCGACGTAGTGAAATTCACCTCGGCATTTGCCACCTTTTTGAAGTCGAAGAGTCTAAAAGCCGAAGAGTCGAAAAGCAGGCTCCGCATCGCGGTGGGACGCGACGCGCGTCTGAGCGGCGCCATGGTGGACCGCCTGGTGGTAGGCACCCTGCAGGGCATGGGTGTCGACGTGCTGGAGACGGGTCTGAGCACCACGCCGACGACCGAGATGACGGTCATCGACGGCCACTGCGACGGCGGCATCATCATCACCGCCAGCCACAACCCCAAGCACTGGAACGCCCTGAAGCTGCTCAACAGCAAGGGCGAGTTCATCAGCGACGCCGAAGGCAAGGAGGTGCTGCGCCTGGCTGACGCCATGAGTCGTCAAGACAACGAGACGTCAAGTCATCAAGACCCCGGGGCTCGTAGTCTCGAAGACTCGAAGTCTGGAAGTCTCATCAACTACGCCGAGGTGGACGACCTGGGGCAGGTGACCGTGGAGGAGGACTGGATCGACCGCCATATCGAGCGGGTGCTGGGTCTGGAGCTGGTCGACGTGGAGGCCATCAAGAAGGCGAACTTCAAGGTGGCCGTCGACGCCGTGAACTCGACCGGCGGCATTGCCATCCCGCGCCTGCTGCGCCGTCTGGGCGTCACCGACGTGGTGGAACTCAACTGCGAGCCCACAGGCCACTTCGCCCACAACCCCGAACCGATCCCGCAGAACCTCACCCAGATCAGCGACTGCGTGCGCGAGCACCACTGCGACCTGGGCATCGTGGTCGACCCCGACGTGGACCGTCTGGCGCTGGTGTGCGAGACCGGCGAGATGTTCGGCGAGGAGTACACGCTGGTGAGCGTGGCCGACTACGTGCTGCAGCACACGCCGGGCAACACGGTGAGCAACCTCTCCTCGAGCCGCGCGCTGCGCGACGTGACGCGCCGCTACGCCGGCTGCGAGTACAACGCCGCCGCCGTGGGCGAGGTGAACGTCACCACCCTCATGCGCGAGACCGGCGCCGTCATCGGCGGCGAAGGCAATGGCGGCGTCATCTACCCCGCCCTGCACTACGGCCGCGACGCCCTGGTGGGCGTGGCCCTCTTCCTTACGCTCCTTGCCAAGCACGGTATGAAGGTGAGCGAGCTGCGCAAGACTTACCCCGAATATGTCATCTCGAAGAACCGCAAGGACCTGACGCCCGACATGGACGTCGACGCCCTGCTGGCCAAGGTGGCCAAACTCTACAACGGCATGGCCGGGGTGGAGAAGGTGACGACCATCGACGGGGTGAAGATAGACTTCGCCGACGGCTGGGTGCACCTACGCAAGAGCAACACCGAGCCCATCATCCGCATCTACAGCGAGGCGGCCACCGAAACCCGCGCCAACGAGCTGGCCCAAGGGGTGATGGGGCAGATTTGAACAAGTTGAAAGTTGAAAGTTGAAAGTTGAAATTCCCTAGCCTAACTAGCCTGCCTAGGAGAACTGATAAATTGAAAATTGAAAGTTGAAAAGTGAAATTATCTAGCACGACTGGGCTAGGAAACGCAAACAATTAAGGCTAGGCCTCCGGCCTAGCCTTAATTGTACATTCTACATTCTTAATTCTTAATTATTCTCTATCCTATTGTCCTCCGGGGCGGCAATCCAGATGATGAGGTAGGCCCAGAAGCCGAAGGTGCCGAAAATCAGCGCTATCAGGAAGAGGATGCGCACCACGGTAGGGTCGATGTTCAGATACTTGGCCACGCCGCCACAGACGCCGGCGATGCGGCGGTCGGTGGTGCTACGGGTAAGACGTTTGTAGTTATCCATAACTCTTAATTTTAATTCTTAATTCTTAACTCTTAATTCTTAACTCTTAACTGTTCACAGCATCCCTTTTCTCTTCAGCAGGGCTTTGGGGCTGGGGTCTTTGCCGCGGAAGGCGCGGTAGAGGTCCATAGGCTCGACGGTGTTGCCGGACTCGAGGAGGTGGCGGAACTTCTTGGCCAGCTCGGGGTTGAAGAGGTCGCCGCTCTCGGCGAAGGCATCGAAGGCGTCGGCGTCGAGGATGGCCGTCCAGGTGTAGCTGTAGTAGCCGGCGTCGTAGCCGGTGGTGAAGATATGCTGGAAGTAGGGGCTGCGGTAGCGGCTGATGATTTCGGGGATGAGGCCTATCTTCTGCATGTGCTCTTCCTCGAAGGCCAGCGGGTCGATGTGCTGCTTCTCGGTGATGGTGTAGTAGTCCATGTCGAGCAGCGAGGCGGCGAGGAGTTCGGTGGTGGCGAAGCCCTGGCCGTAGGTGGCGGCGGCTTCAATCTTGCGGATGAGCTCGTCGGGGATGGGGGCGCCGGTCTGGTAGTGGTGGGCGTAGAGCTTCATCACCTGCGGGTGACGGCACCAGTTCTCCATGACCTGGGAGGGCAGCTCGACGAAGTCGCGCGGCACGTTGGTGCCTGCCAGCGAGGGGTAGGTGCATTTGGAGAGGAGGCCGTGGAGGGCGTGGCCGAACTCATGGAAGAGGGTCTCGGACTCGTCGAAGTTGAGGAGCGACGGCTTATCCTCCGTGGGTTTGGTGAAGTTGCAGACGACCTGGATGATGGGGATGACGTTTTCGTAATCCTCAGTGTTAAGTGTTAAGTGTTCAGTGTTTAGTGGCTGGCGGTGCTGGCCGCGGAATTCGGTCATCCAGGCGCCGCTGCGCTTGGAGGCGCGGGGGTGGAAGTCCATGTAGAGGATGCCGATGGTCTGCTCGCCGTCCTTAACTTCGAAGCAGCGGGCCTCGGGGTCGTAGGTAGGCAGGTCGGTGCGCTCGGTGAAGGTGAGGCCATAGAGGCGGTTGGCTACCATGAAGGCGCCTTCACGCACGCTGTCGAGGCAGAAGTAGGGGCGCACCTCGGCGTCGTCGAGGGCGTATTTCTCCACGCGGTAGCGCTCGGCATAGTAGCGCCAGTCCCAAGGCTGGAGGCGGAGGTCGGAGGTCGGAACTCGGAGGTCGGAGGCCAGCATCTTTTGGTAGATATCGCGCTCCTGCTTGGCGACTTTGAGGGCGGGGTTCCAGATGGCGTTGAGGCAGTCGTAGACGGCTGCGGGGGTCTTGGCGAGGCAGTCGTCGAGCACCCAGTCGGCATGGGTGGGGAAGCCGAGGATGTTGGCGCGCTCGAGGCGCAGGTTGACGAGGGTGTCGATGATCTTGGTGTTGTCGAACTCACCCTCTTTGCAACGGTCGGTGAAGGCGTGCCACACCTCCTCGCGGAGTGCGCGGTCGGGGCAGGTCTGCATGAAGGGCTCCCAGGTGGGCATGTCGAGGGTCACCTTGGTGCCGTCGGGGAGTTCTTTGCTATAAGCATTGGTGGCCTTCAGCACATTCTGTGCGAAGCGCATGGTGAGGTCGGCGATGCGGGTGTTGAGCTCGCGGAAGCGTTCCTGCTGGTCGGCGGGCACGTTGGCGCCGCCGCGCACAAAGTCCTTGTAGTGCTTCTCGAGCAGGCGCATCTGCTCGGGGTTGAGGCCGAGGCTCTCGCGCTGGTCGTAGACGGCCTTGATGCGGGCGAAGAGGGCTGCGTTGAGGGCTATGTCGTCGCCATGCTTCGACAGCAGGGGCGTCACTTCCTCCTCGATGGCTTCCATCTCGGGACTGTTCTCGCACTCGCTGAGGTTGAAGAAGACGGCGCTGACTTCGTTGAGCAGCTGGCCACTGTACTCGAAGGCGAGGATGGT
>JAEEGL015521449.1_pt1 | contig 14763 bp, 11 predicted proteins | sample 9134231 | NCBI WGS metagenome assembly JAEEGL01 (sample SAMN16246548, study PRJNA631951) | gut metagenome | biome: gut microbiome; feature: rumen; material: fiber-attached | host: Bos | place: Iran: Karaj | collected 2018-10 | reverse complement strand
TAGAGGTACCTACGGAGAGCTATAATATCCAGGTGCTCGGGCATCGGATCACCAACGTCAATCCCAACCATTTTGGCGTGGAGGGACTCACTGCCGACATCTGCTCCTACAATGCCGCAAGCAAGACGCTGACGCTGTCCGACTGCAGTATATCTTCGTCAGACGAAAATGTGCGCGGCATTTCCCTCTTTGACACCAATTCCACTATCCTGCTGAAAGGCACTAACACCATTCAGACAGCAGGGGTTGCTCTTCTCCTCGGCTCAACAGGTGCCAAAATCACCTCCTATTCCGCTGAATCCGACGGAAGCCACACAACCTTCGAATCCACCAAAAGCGCGGCCGTCAGCGGACTCACATCGTCCGACTACGACCTTACGGTAGAAGCCAACGAGGTGGTTTCCTTCATAGGCTCCACGTATGCATTCTTAGGCCATAGCGGAGGCACAAGCAAGCTTGAGTTCAAGAAGAAAGGCAGTTTCTCGTATGTGAATTTGCAGGGAGGCTCTGGCATCACGGGGAACTATCCCCAAGTGACGATGACGGATATGGACTTCACTAATGCCAGCCCCGGCTGCTACTGGGACAACGGACGCGTCTTTCAGAATGGCGGAACGCTGGTAACATCGACGGTTCATCTTGCGCCCGTCACCACAAGATACGGCGTATTTGTGGGAGGAACGGAAGCCAACAATGTCAACCGTATGGCCATTGGCAGCAAATACATCAAGACCAACAACCCGAATGCCGTCTTCTACAACCCCATGGCATCAGTATTAATACTGGAGGACGTAACAATCAATACAGGTAGCGCCGATGTCGATGCAATCAGGAACGAAAAGGTCACAAACCTTAATATCAATGTGACTGGCAATTGCACGCTGCACAGCGAATCTCAGAGCTGCAACGCCCTTAACCTGAAGACTAATACAGCAATCTATGGCGACGGAACACTTAACCTGACCGGACGCGGCGGCAACATATCGGTGCCCCTTGATGGAGTGATTCTCGATGATGTCAATTTGAATGCCAATGCCATTTTCGGCCAATACGACTCCAGTTCATGGTTGAAAGTGAAGTTGCCCACGAAAGGCAAGGCTGTTACGGCCAGCAACGGCGTCTATGGCCTGGTGTCGGTTGTCCTGAACAATTGCAAGATTCTTCAACCCGACGGCGGCCACTACGACACGAACAAAATGGCTATGGTGGACTACTGGGGCAACCCTGCCCAGCGCGTGGTATTCTCGGACGTGGACACATGGACAGCCATCGGGGACATCGAAACCGATGCCGACATCGACACCGACAACGCCGACATCTACGACCTCAGCGGACGCAAGCTCCACAAACCACAAAAGGGTGTGAACATCATCCGCTCCACCACCGGCTCAGGCAAGAAGGTAATCCTTCCCGCCCGCTAAATAAGCTCTTGAACACGAATTGCCCGGATTGACTGTTATTATTTAAAACCACGAATTGCACGAATTACACGAATTGGCTACGCCCTTGACTTTACAAATATAATTCGTGTAATTCGTGCAATTCGTGGTTAGAATAGCTTTGTTGTATAGTCAAACGAGGCGTCCCAGTCCTTCCAGACAGGTTCGCGGCCAAGCTGCTTGAGGCGTTGCTCAATCTCCTTCGCCGTCCGCTCGTCCGAGACGGTGAACTGCTCAAGAGCCTGCGGATAAGTGCAGTAGCCCCCCGGGTTGACCTTCGACTCAGCCGACATGGTCGTTACGCCCAGCGTACACATACCGTCGCGGATGTAGGCAGGCTCGCGGGTGGAGTAGGAGATATCGACATCGTGGTCGAAGATGCGCATAGCGAAGGTCGCCTGCGCCAGTTCCTTGTCGCTCATGATGCAGTTCGGCTGGAAACCCTCGTTCTGCGCCGGACGCATACGGGGGAAGTTGATGCTGTACTTCGTGCGCCAATAGTGTTTTTGCAGGTAACGGAGATGATAAGCCATCATTGTGACATCCGTCCGCCATTCCTTCTCCAAGCCAATCAGCACGCCCATCCCGATGCTGTGAACGCCTGCTTGCCCCATACGGTCGAAGCCGTCGCACCGCCACTCGAAGCGCGACTTCATGCCTCGCGGATGATAGAGCTGGTAGTTGTCCCTGTGGTAGGTCTCCTGGAAGCAGATGACGCCGTTCAGCCCGTGCCTCGTCAGTTCCTTGTATTCCTCAGCCTTCAGCGGCATCACCTCTATCTTGATGTTCGAGAAGTAGCGCTTTGCAATGTCGATAGCACTGGCCAGGTACGGCACTCCGGCCTTTGCGGGATGCTCCCCCGTGACGAGCAGGATGTTCTCGAAAGGAGCGAGCTGCTTGATGGCGCGGTACTCGTTCTCTATCTGCTCCATCGTCAGGATGGTCCGAGCCATCGGGTTCTCCCTGTGGAAACCGCAATAGACGCACGAGTTCGTACACGCGTTGGTGATGTAGAGCGGGATGAACATCGACATCGTGCGGCCAAAGCGTTCCTCCGTATAGTGGCGCGACAGGCGTGCCATCGTCTCAAGGTACGGCTCAGCAGCAGGCGAGAGCAGCGCCATGAAGTCATTCACGTCGAGGCGGCTCTTTCCCAAGGCCCGCCGCACATCCGCCTCTGTCATCGAGGCTATCCGCCCCGTCGTTTCTTCCCAACTGATATTCTTTAACTCATCGCTGAACATGGAAGCTTCAATTTAAGTGTTGCCTCTAATTCAGGACAATCTTCTTGCCGTCCTTGATATAGATGCCTTTAGGCAATTTTCCGTTTAAGGATTTCCTGTCTGCTACCTTGCGTCCGGAAAGGTCATAGACAGCGCCTTTGTTGAGGTCGTCTGCTTTTGGCGTTTCCAAGGCGTCACTGTCGTCAGGGGTCGAGATGTACATGACAATAGTTTCTTTTTTGGGGTAGATTGTTTGTTGATTCTTGTTCTTTACGATAGGTGTTGCCTTTGTCATGTCCAATATAACACGACGGTCAAGCAGGAACTTCTCTTTGTCGTTGCTGGTCTTGACGGTTATTGCCTGCTGCGCCTGTGCTGCCATGCCGACAGCCAAGAGAACGATTGATATGATTGCTTTAATTGTCTTCATAACGATTGTGTTTGTTAATTAACTATGAACTATGAACTTTTAACTTTGAACTAAATTACCAGATGTCTTCCGGCACTTCGCTATTGTCATAGACTTCCTTCGGGCAGAGTTCCATGTAGTCCATGTAGAGATACTGGTCTGCATCTTGAAGTACATTCTTAAGCCGAAGGTAGTATGTCTTGTCGGCTTGTAATTGAATCCTGCCAATGACGCGACGCAGACAGCTGCTGTTCTGGCGCATTGTGTTGGATGTTCCCGGTCCGCCAGCAGAATACTGATTGCAGCCTTTCATAAATCCCTGCTCGTGCAGCTCGTAGTCTCTTAGCTGGTCAGACATGTCGTCGCCTGTATCTGCTTCATAACCGATGTAGTTGGTGACGCTACCTTTCTTTGTGCTAAGATAATTCTCGTTTTGACGAAAATCTATGGGCCATGCGAGTTCTGGGAGGTTATCCTGGTCTGTTCCGAAATAGAACTGGAATGTTCCCCGATAGGTTCCTCCGCTTTGCGTAGCCATGCGCAGTTCGTAAATGCCGTCCTGTGGAACCGGCGGCAGACGCAGGGTTATGTCTTGAAGTCCGCGACACGTGAACTCATCCCCATGCATGTTCGCCCAGCTATATCCTCGTCCTGTCCAATAACAAAACTTAGTCTGAATGTTGTTGATTGTCAGGTCTTCCAGATAGGGATAGAATTCGTTTGGAATATATACGTTCCTGTGAACTTCATCTACGATAGGACTTAACCTAATGTCATTGTTTGTCATTTCGGGGAAGAAGCTTGCCACATCCATGCGCAGGCGAATGCTTCCCATGTTCCTTGCTGTCGCCTGGTCAAAAGCCAGCAGCTCAGAGATTGGGTAGATGACGGCATTGAGCGTATCTGTTGCGTTTTCTGTATCAACGCGGATGCCCGTCTTGTCGGCGTCGCATGACAGCTCGTGGTAAGTGCCATGCCTGCTGTTGTCCAGGTTAGGAAAGCGGTTCAGGCAGATGCCTTCTGACTCAGCAGACTCGAAGGTGCGCAACAGGCGACGGTCGCCCATTGTGGTGTAATATTCGCAGATGGCAACAGATGGTATTTTATTGTTAGTGTTGTACTCTTTTTCGTTATAGTGATTGACCAGCTGGTTCGCGCTCAGACGCCGATTAAGCAAATGATAGGTCACGAACTGGTAGAGAACGTTCTCCGAATTGCTGTAGTTATTGTTGTTGCGGTATTTTTTTGTGAACTGGCAATTCTGCTGTATGTATCCTGCCACATCTGCCACAGTGACGGCCTTGTAATCCTTGCCAAGCGCATTCTCCCAGAATTCGTCTGTCTCAGCAAAGAGCGTGTAGCCGAAGTAGCGATGCTCAGGGGCATGAAAGTGATAGCCGTCTGAATAATCGAGCCTGGCCGGAATCGTGCCGCTTTGATACAATTCCTCGTACTTGGTGTCAATCAGGATGTCCAGCGAGTCGCAAAGGCCGCAGGCTTCGATAAGCTTTGCTGTGACGAGGATGCCCTTCTCCTGCTTTTGTATTACATCGCGAAGATAGGTGCCGATGCCGCCCTCTGCCCACATAGCAGAGCACAGGAGGCTAAACATTATGTATATATATATCCTTTTCATATTCCATTTAACTTTTTAAGTTGTTACCTTTTAACCTTTACTTGAAGCCTAATACGCCGTTTATTTGATGAACCACTCCCGGGCGATGTATATTGATCCTGACGTTTCTCATCGCTACATTCACGGGCGTTGAGTTGCATGAGTAGTCGTGGACGAAGACGTTCTTGTTGTCTGTAACCAAGAAAGAATGACCTGTCCAGTCCGTCACCATCATCTGTCCGTAGCCCGGACTGGTCACAATCAGTTTGCGTGGAGCCAGATTCTCGTTCAATGCAAGTGACTTGTATTCACGCTGGAAGGGTTCTTGGTCGGCAATCGCCATGTCAAAGCAGAAGTGTGCCTTGACGACATTGGTCAAGGTCATAATCTTGTTGGCAATGCGAATACTGTCCTCCGTAGATTGCAGGCTGTCAGTATATTCGATTTCGCCCGTTTCTTCATTCATGTGGGACTTGCAGTGACTGCGGAAGTCCTCGCTAATATCTTCCCAAGTGGGCAGCCCTTGGGCTATTGCCTGACGCACAGCCTCGTTGGTGGGAATGAAGGCGGTGAAGGGTGTATTGGCTTTGAGGAGGGAGAAGTTGTAGTCCAGTCCATTGTCTGAGATGAAAGTCGCAAACTTCTTGAGGGCATTATTTCGCGCAGTCTTTCCGAGATTCCCGTCCACAAGTCCACATCCGATAATCACGTCAGGGTAACCGTCGCCTGAGCAGAGTTTATAGAACTCGCTGTAGGGTGTCTCGCCTCCGGCATCCTCTATCTTCTCAATCATGTCTGCATCGTTGGTCATTATGCTCCAGAGGCTGCGATAGGTGGGAACAAGGGGAGCATTGAGCGTATAGGTCTGTCCGTTGGAGAGAGATTCGTAAGAATCCACCACCTTGCATTCCAGTACACCACGTTCTACATTCTCGGTGTCAAGTCCTTCTCTTTCAAAATAGCTTTCGTTCTCAAGTTGGAAAGTTCCCTTGGCACCAACAATTTGTCCGCTGGCATCGCGCACCACCTTTACTACATCTCCACCAAGTGTTCTGTAGTATTCGTTTCGGCTGTGGATGTCCTGCGTTTCGTCGCTGAGAATTGCGTGGTCGAATAGGATTCCTTTCATACGATATGTCACATCCTCGTTGGTAAACATGGTTGTACCAGGAATCTGATTTCCAATGCTTCCGATGTCTCCCTTATCTTTATTATAGGGACCATAGTAATTATAGACTCGTGGCTTTGTTTGAAATGAGCCGCCTATATACTCAAACCTAATAACTCGCGGCGTGCGGCTCTTCAGACTAACGGGATCGTAATAGAATAAAAGAGCGCTGTCTGTTGGCAGAAAGAAGGTGATGTCCCTTCGAGGTGTCTTTAAGTAGGCGTCGAAGTATATTGGCATGTATGTCTTGTCGTAGATGGCCCACTTCATGACCTTACAAGTGTTGCCCACAAAAGCAGGTGCAACGACAGACTTGAAATCGCCTGGCAGGTTCACCCGGTTTATGACATATACAATGCCGTTGCAGGCAAACAGGCAGGTGTCAATCTGTTCTCTTGCAATATCTGCATCTTCGAACCACGGGTTCAAGTCATAGTCCGTAAGCTTCTCCCATTTGCTTGGCACAGAATTAATAAAGGAAGCGTGCATGTGGTTGTTGATGATTGTTTCAACTGTAGCGTAGGGGATTGTGTTAAGTTGTTCCAGTAGCTCCTCTTTGCTTGTCGGTGCCATATATGGACCCACTTCTGGATCGTTTATAGCATTATGATTGGCCTCCAAGATTGCGTGACCTATGCCATTCGTAAAGAAGTCCCACATCTCTTCGTCGCTCGGCACGAACATAGCGGCCATGTCGTATTGTTGCCCCCTGTAATTGCTATAATATGCATACCCAGGGTCGATGGAGAACGAGCCTCCCCTTTCCATGAGGTAGGCGAAGATGTCTGTCTTGCCGTTAGTGCGGATAACGTCCGTCAGTGTTCCGAGCATAAGGGGAGCGGAGAGGCTCTCCAAATAACCGTTGGCGCATTCTGCATCCGTTTCCGTGATGTTGAATCCGGGTATCCACGGTGCGCTGAGAGTCTTTCCAAACATGATGCGCTGGTCTGCTTCGCTAATGCTGTTCCTGTCGCAGAAGTCAGGGGTCAGGATAGGAATAGGTATTCCGTAGGTAGGTAAGCGCATAATACGCTTTTCCTCTATTTCCCCGATTCTTTGAGGTGTTGTAATGGCATTGAGCAGAAGTTCCTGTTTTTGTTCGTCTGTCAAAGCCTCGTAACTTGTGGCTGTGCACCAAGTGTCAATGGAGGGTCGCTTGGCGTTCTCTTCGAAGAAGCGTTGCCAAGCAGCATCGTCGGCAGCGAAGACAGTTAAGTCTGTTGCTCCTTCCATCTTGCTCAAGATGCCGTAAGTGCCGCCGCCTTCTTCTACCAAACGGACGAAATTGGTGTAGTTCCCCTTCTGGCGCAGGGAGAAAAGGATGCTGTTCGTTGGGTCGTACCATATCAAGCTATCGAGTCTAGACCTCAAGAAATTCTCTACATTGCCGTCTTGCAAGTGTATCTTCAATCCATTACTATAAGTGTACGAGATGCTATCGACATCCGTAGCTTCATATCTGTTCAGGAATTCACCTCCTTTTCCTACGACTTGAAGGTATTGTGCCTGAACTGCTGCTGCCGTGCATAGAAGCATGACAGCAAAGGCAATAGTTCGTTTACTCATAAATGTTAGTTTTTGTTTCATATTTCATTTTCTTTTGTTGCAAGGTTGGTAGGCATATTCTTTCAGCTCGTTGATGGATGGGTGTGAGCCGCAGAGGGCGCAGTCCGAGCGTTTGTCGAAGTCGAAGCGACTCCATTGCATGGTGAGAGAATCAAAGGTGAGGAGAGTGTTTGTAAGCAGTTGCCCTACGCCAGCCAGATACTTCAAGCATTCTGTAGCCTGAAGGCTGCCCATAACTCCAGCTACGCTGCCCAAGACACCCACCATTGCGCAGGTCTCTACATCCTTGAATGCTGGAGGCTCTGGGAAGAGGCAACGATAGCAGGCCGAGCCAGGGACATGCGTCATAAGCTGACCGCTATAGCGACTGATGCCTCCCATCGTAAAGGCTTTGCCAAGCATAACGCAGGCATCATTGACAAGATATTTGGAGGCGAAGTTGTCTGTGCCGTCGATGACAAAATCGTAGGGACGAATAAACTCAAGGGCGTTGGCTTCGCTTAGGAAACACGGATGCTTCTCAACACAAACATCAGGGTTGAGAGCACGGATGCGCTCATCTGCAACATCAACCTTTTGACGGTTCACATCCGACGTGTTATGTATCACCTGCCGTTGCAGATTGGTGATGCTCACGACGTCGCCGTCCACGATGCCAAGTGTGCCGACACCCGCCGCCGCTAAGTAAAGAGCGACAGGAGAACCCAAACCGCCTGCACCGACCAACAGCACCTTGGAATGCAGCAGGCGTTGCTGTGCTTCTATGCCAAAGCCTTCGAGGATGAGGTGGCGGTGGTAACGGGAGGACCCCCTAACCCCCTTTAGGGGGAATCTGTTATTGCTTTTGGATTCTGACATCTTTTCATTTAACATTTGCCCATTTACCATTTATTTCTCCCTCTCCCACGGGAGAGGGTTGGGGAGAGGCTTTTAGGGGGTCTTTAATTTCCTCAAATCGTGACTGAGCTTTGCTGCGCAGAAGTTTGGGCCGCACATCGTGCAATACTCGCTGTCCGTATGTCCTGCTTCCTCGAAGTATTGGAGCGAAAGCTCGGGGTCGAGCGAGAGATGGAACTGGTCGCGCCAACGGAAATCGAAACGTGCTTTGGAGAGCGCATTGTCGCGAACCATTGCTCCCGGATGTCCCTTTGCGAGGTCGGCGGCATGAGCTGCAATCTTGTAGGTCACGACACCCGTGCGTACATCTTCTTTATTGGGAAGGGCGAGGTGTTCCTTTGGCGTGACGTAGCAAAGCATCGCCGTACCGAGCCAGGCAATCTGCGTTGCTCCAATAGCACTTGTGATGTGGTCGTAGCCAGGCGCAATGTCCGTCACGACAGGGCCAAGCGTGTAGAACGGCGCTTCGTGGCACTTCTCGAGCTGACGCTCCATGTTCTCGCGAATCTTGTGGAGAGGCACATGGCCAGGCCCTTCGATGAAGGCCTGCACGTTCTTGTCCCAAGCACGGGTGACGAGTTCGCCCATTGTGTCCAGCTCAGCGAACTGCGCCGCATCGTTGGCATCGGCAATACAGCCCGGTCGTAAGCCGTCTCCAAGCGAGAGGGCCGTATCGTATTTCGCAACTATGTCGCAAATATCATCGAAATGTTCGTAAAGGAACGATTCCTTGTCGTGGACGAGACACCATTTGCTCATAATCGAGCCGCCTCGTGAAACAATGCCGCAGAGACGATTGTCCGCAAGATGAACATTGTGGAGACGTATGCCGGCATGAATCGTGAAGTAGTCAACGCCCTGTTCGCATTGCTCGATGAGCGTGTCGCGATAGACTTCCCACGAAAGGTCTTCAGCGCGTCCTTTGACCTTCTCCAAAGCCTGATAGATGGGCACTGTTCCGACGGGAACAGGGCAGTTGCGGATAATCCATTCGCGTGTCTCGTGGATGTTGTTGCCAGTCGAAAGGTCCATCAAGGTGTCGCCACCCCATTTGCACGACCATACGGCCTTCTCCACCTCTTCCTCGATGCTCGAAGTCGTGGCGGAGTTGCCGATGTTGGTGTTTATCTTGACGAGGAAGTTGCGACCTATAATCATGGGTTCACTCTCAGGATGATTGATGTTGGCAGGCAGCACAGCACGGCCTCGTGCAATCTCATCGCGGACGAACTCGGGCGTGATGTGCGTCTTGATGCCCAGCTCCTCGCAGTTCATGTTCTCGCGAATGGCGACATACTCCATCTCGGGCGTTATGATACCAGCCTTCGCGTAGGCCATCTGCGTGATGTGCTTGTCGTTCTTGCGTTTCTCAATCCACGATTGGCGCATCTTCGGCAGGCCTTTCTTCAGGTCAACGGTATAGTTGGGGTCGGAATATGGGCCGCTCGTGTCGTAGATGAATATGGGTGCGTTTGGCTCTGTATGCGGGATGCCGTGTTCGTCCTTCGTGACGGTTGGGGTGAGGTTCACCTTCGTCATTCCCACCTTGATGTCGGGGAAAAGCTTGCCTTGCATGTAGGCCTTCTCTCGTTTTGCGTATGCTTTATTGTCGTTTGGCATTAGAAATAATGATTGGTTTTGACTGCAAAGGTACGAAGAAAAGTGAGAAAAGAAAAGTTAATGGTAAAAAAATTATTGTTGTCGAAAATTCGACAACCTTTTTCACCGAATCGGCGAACCAACCTAAGCAAGTCGGTTAAGCGATTAGGGCCAGTCGGTTAACCGATTGGTCATGATTTGTATTCCTGGCGTGACTGCCGGGTGATGCGAATCACTTTTTCTTGTACTTATCGACGCCGACAATTGCCTTTACGACAAGAAGTACCAAAACAACAATGAATATGATTAAACCGACATTCATGCTGCAAAATTAATGGTTTTCATGCATTCGTGCAAAGGAAAGTTAGTACTTTTTTCTTGAAAGGTGTTATTTTTGGTTCAGGAATTCTGTCAGTGGCGAACTGGCTTCTGCTTTGTTGCCAACGGCTCCGAGGCCAGCTTCGTAGGCTTGGCGGCCTGCAATGACGGCTTGGCGGAAAGCATCGGCCATCTTCACCGGGTCGCCCGAAACGGCAATGGCTGTGTTCACAAGGCAGCAGTCAGCTCCCATCTCCATCGCTTCAGCAGCATGGCTCGGTGCTCCGATGCCAGCATCTACGACAACGGGCACAGTGGCCTGCTCGATGATGATTTCGAGGAAGTCCTTCATGCGCAACCCCTTGTTCGTGCCGATGGGTGCGGCAAGCGGCATTACGGTTGCGGCTCCGGCTTCTTCGAGGTGTTTGCAGAGCGTAGGGTCGGCCTGGCAATAGGGTAGTACGACGAAGCCGAGCTTGACCAGTTCTTCCGTTGCCTTGAGCGTCTCTACGGAGTCGGGCAGCAGATAGCGCGGGTCGGGATGAATCTCCAACTTCAGCCAGTTAGTGCCGAAGGCTTCACGAGCCATCTGTGCTGCAAAGACAGCTTCTTCAGCGTTGCGAACACCGCTGGTGTTGGGCAGCAGCTGTATGTTCTTGTTCTGCGTGATGTGCGTCAGCAGGTCGTCCTCGGCGTCGCCAAGCTCGATGCGCTTCATGGCCACCGTTACCATCTCTGTCCCAGAAGCCTCGATTGCACGAGCCATGAGGTCGTTGTTGTTGAACTTCCCCGTTCCGAGGAACAAGCGCGAATGGAACTCGCGCCCAGCTATGATTAGTTTACTCATTATCTTAAATTCAAAATTATTAAATACAAAATTCAAAATTCAAGTTGTCAGGTTGTCAGCCGAAGCATCTTTCTTATCTCTTCTCTTGGATTGTCGGCACGAAGGATTGCGCCCGACAGAGCAATGCCTGCGATGCCTGTTTGCATTAGGGCGGGAATGTCTTCGGCTGTGATGCCGCCGATGGCTACGACAGGTATGTCGATGGCTGATTCACGAACCTTTTGCATAATGTCGCGGTAGCCCTCCAAGCCGAGGGTAGGGGAGAGTTTCACCTTAGTCGTGGTGAAGCGGAAAGGTCCGAGACCGATGTAGTTGGCAGAAGCTTGATAGTGTATCTTGATGTCCTCGAAGGTGTTCGCCGTTCCGCCGATGATGATGTCGTTGCCAAGGATGCGTCGCGCCTCGCTGATAGGCATATCGTTCTTGCCCAAGTGAACGCCGTCGGCAGCAGTTTCGCGAACCAGTTCCACTCGGTCGTCGATGATGAATGTCGCGTTATACTGGTTGCAAAGTTTCCTCACTTCCTTTCCTGTGCGGAGGAACTCGTCGTCTGTCGCATCCTTCATGCGCAGTTGAACCCACCTCAATCCACCTTCGAGGGCGAGACGAATGCCGTCCAGATAGCTGTACCGCTCCGTATAGTGCGAAATGAACTGTATCATCCTCCGCAAGCAGCTTTAATGATTACGATGTTAGCCTTTTCGCTCAAGGGTGTCTGTTCCCAAAGCGCTCGCGGCACCATTTTGCCCTCCACTGCCACAGCCACACCTTTCTCAGGCAAGGAGAGTTCTGCGGCAAGCATACTCAGGCTTGTCGCTTCGGTGCAGACAGGTTTGTTATTGACAAGTAATTCCATATAGCCCTAATCTCTAATCTTTAATCTCAAATCCCATCATTTCCAAATGATTCACCGGCCCGTGTCCGTGCCCAATCTCATACGCTGCACCTGCAAGGATGGCATTTGCAATGAAGGCCTTTGCGCCTTTGGCAGCTTCCTGCAATGTTGCTCCTTTGGCGAGAAGGGCAGCCAGGGCGGACGACATGGTGCAGCCCGTCCCGTGTGTGTTCCTTGTCCGAATCCTCTGAGAAGGCAGTTCCGTCAGTTCGTTCCTCTCTCTGTCGTAGAAATAGTCGATGAGCCTGTCCTCCGCAAGATGTCCGGCTTTGAGCAAGACCGACACATTATATTTATATGCCAGCTTTCGTGCTGCTTCGGGCAAATCGTCCTGTGCGTCCAGCCTCTCGCCTCCCAGCAAAATCTCAGCCTCAGGGATGTTGGGCGTGATGACGCGGGCAAGCGGTATCAGTTCTGTCTTGAGCGAAGCGATGGCATCCTCTTCCAAGAGCCTGTGACCGCTGGTTGAGACCATCACTGGGTCTATGACCAGATTGCCGACCTTGTGCCTTCGCAATGTTTCGCTGACGGTGTGCACGATTTCTGCGGATTGCAGCATACCTGTCTTCACCGCATCGGCACCGATGTCGCTCAGCACAGCCTCAATCTGTCCTTCGATGATGTCAATAGGGACGGGATGAACGGCTTCCACGCCAATAGTGTTCTGCACGGTCACGGCGGTGATGGCTGTAGCGGCATAGCATCCCAAGGCGGAGATGGTCTTTATGTCGGCCTGTATGCCAGCACCGCCCCCGCTGTCGCTGCCCGCTATGGATAGAACCCTGATGTATTTACCGTTGGTCATTTGAGCATCGTTCGTTGAACGCTGCAAAATTACGAAATAATAATGTAAGCGCAAAATATTCCCCTCCGCAGAAAGATTATCTTCCCACTAATGGCACGAAAAAATGCAAAAACTGCATATTTCTTTGTGCTTCGAGCTACATTCTTAATTTTATTTCTTAACTTTGCCCCCAAAATAAATAAATCAATAATACAATGAAAAAGTCAACATCCCTTTTGCTCGCACTGATGGCTGTGCTGTTCATGTCGAGCTGTGTGTCAACAAAGAAGATTGTTTATTTCCAAAACTCCGACCAGGTCTTCTCCCAAGGGCAGCAGATTCTGCAGCAATACGAAATGCGCCTTAAGCCCGCCGACCAAGTGCTCATCAAGGTTACTTGCAGCGAACCTGAACTGCTCACCATCTTCGCCCAAGATGTCATGATGGGTTCGGTTGGTCAATCCAGTTACAATGTTAATAGCGGTAGCGGTGCTATGACCAATGCTTATGGCTATACTGTAACCAACGACGGCTATGTCGTTTTGCCTGCCATTGGGCGCGTCAGCGTTGTGGGGTGCACCACAGAAGAGGCTGCCACTCGCATCGAGAAGAGCATCATCGAAGCCAACCTCATCAAGGATCCCGACGTGACAGTGCGTTTGCTTAATGGCCGCGTTGCTGTGCTGGGAGCTGTTCAGCGCCCCACAGTCGTGAGTCTTACCAGTGAACGTAACACCATTCTGGACGTGCTGTCACAGTGCGGTGACGTTGACGACACAGGTTTGCGCCAAAAGATTTCGCTCTATCGCGAAGAGAATGGCATTCGCAAGAAGTTCTCTATCGACCTGACCAGCAGCGATGTGTTCCAGAATCCCGCCTTCTATGTTCAGCAGAACGATATGATTTATGTGGAGCCGAACAAAAGCAAAAGTATCAAGAGCAGTGCTTTCTATACCTTCCTCAGTGCAGGTGCAAGCATTATCAGCGTAATATCTGCTGTTGTAACAGTTGTGATGGTGCTGGCTAAAAAGTAATGTGCATCGATTCATATTTGGCGGCTTGGGCAGAAACGATGCTCAAGCCGCTTATTCTTCTTCAGTAAAGGCATCCAGGACTTTCCTGTACGCTTTCGGCAGGTTGAATCTGTAATAGACGAAGTCGCAGTAGAGAATCAGGAATACGAGGCCAACGAAGATGCCCCAAGCCAGCAGAAACACCATTTTGATTTGCTTTTGAATAATTTGTCGCAAAGTTACGACTTATAATTCAAACTTCAAAATAACTAAACAACAAAATTTATAATAATTCAGCGTTACAGTTGAAACGTTAACACAATATCGCCAAATGTTCAAACAACATCCTTTCCTTTTGCTCTTTGTTTCCTTCTCTATGTGGCTGTTGGCATCGTGCCAGTCAGAGCCAGACAATGAAGGGCAGTGCACCATTAACTTCTCCGTGACTAACTACAGCCAAATCAGCTTCGATGACCTTTCAAGTTCTGCTTCGACAAGAGCAACAAAAAAAATAAAAATGGATTTAGATAATCTGTTGCTAACGGTGTTCAATGCAGAGACGAATGAATTGGTTGGTCCGACTATTCTACACAAGAGTGACGACTATGATGATAATTCAGAGATTGCCAAAACCTTTCCACAGTTCTCTGTGACGCTTCCATACGGTCGTTATCGTGTGCTTGTCCTGGGTTTCAACGGCTCTCATGCTTGCAATATTGCTTCTCTCAACCATATCTCATGGGAAGGAAATTATGTGCCCAACACGTTTCTCTGCCAAGAAGAATTTACACTGAATGAGGAGGCGAATCTCAACAGAGAGATTACGCTTAAACGCGTTGTGTCAGCGTTTCGTATGATGACAGAAGACAATGCTCCTGGCGAGTTGAAAAAGATGCGCTTTGTTAGCAATGCTGGTGGAACAGTACTTGATGCAACGACAGGCTTCACACCGCAGAATACAGGCAGGACATCGGAAATTGAGGTTCCTGC
>JAEEGL014851405.1_pt1 | contig 14763 bp, 9 predicted proteins | sample 9134231 | NCBI WGS metagenome assembly JAEEGL01 (sample SAMN16246548, study PRJNA631951) | gut metagenome | biome: gut microbiome; feature: rumen; material: fiber-attached | host: Bos | place: Iran: Karaj | collected 2018-10 | reverse complement strand
GGCCGCCCGACGGGCTGCCCGCAACCCCCAGAATTGAGTTTTGCCTTTAGGTTAAAGGGGTGTCTTTTTTCTAAATTGGAAGAAAGACAGTAATTTGTGCGTGTTTCGCTCGCTTTTTTCGATTTTTTTTCTTTAATTTTGTAGAGAGAAGCAGCAATTCTTAACCACTTAATCATATCTAACCTAAAATCTCTGCTTATGAAGAAAGTATTGCTCCTTGCGCTGATGGTGCTGACCTGCAGCACTGTATTTGCGCAAAATCGAGTCACGGGCAAAGTGACTTCTTCACAGGACGGAAGCCCCATTCCTTTTGCCAGTGTCGTGGTGAAAGGCACGATGACGGGCGTCGCGTCCAACGAGAATGGCGCGTACACGCTCGACAATGTGCCCGCCAATGCAGTTCTGATTTTCTCCTCCATCGGTTACAACGACCTGGAGGTGCAGGTGGCAGGCAGGCGCGTCATTGATGCAGTCCTCTCGCCGAATGCTGAATCTTTGGAAGAGACTATTGTGGTCGCATATGGTACCGCCAAGAAGGGTACCTACACCGGTGCCGCTTCGGTGGTGAAACAGGAATCGATCAAGGACGTTCCTTCCGTTTCCTTCGAGCAGGCGCTCAACGGCAAGGTCGCCGGCCTGCAGATGTCCCAGACTTCCGGACAGGCGGGTGCGACGTCCAGCGTCCGTATCCGTGGTATCGGTTCGATGAACGCGTCGAACGAGCCGCTCTATGTCATCGACGGTGTGCCGGCCATCTCCGGCGACGCGGGACAGATGAGTTCCTACACGTATTCGACCAACAACGTGATGAGTACCCTCAACCCGTCCGATATCGAGTCGATCACCGTGCTGAAGGATGCGGCCGCATCCTCGCTGTATGGTTCCCGTGCGGCGAACGGCGTCATCCTGATCAACACCAAGCGCGGCAAGACGGGCCGTCCGACGGTCGCCTTCAAGGCTTCGGTGGGCCTCTCGCCCGACTGGGCATACTGCAACTATGATCCGGCTACCACCGAGCAGAGCGTCCAGATGCTTTATGAGGTGTTCTGGGATTACAACTACTACTGGACCAACAGCAACAAGGGCGATGCCGCCAAATCCTCGGCGAACGCCATCTCCCGCATGAAGACGAAGTTCAACAAGCACGGCTACGACTTCATCGCATCCGGCACGGGCCGTTACGATCCCGTCCAGGTCGTCGAGTATGACAACAGCGGCCGCGGCGGCAAGTACTTCGACTGGCAGAAAGCCTACTTCGGAACGGGTGTCTACCAGACCTACGACCTGAGCGTCAGCGGTGGCAACGACGTGGCTTCCTACTATACTTCCGTTTCCTACACGAAGGAGCAGGGCCGTGTGAAGATCAACGCTTACGACCGTATCTCCGGCCGCGTGAACGTTACCCAGAAGGTGGGCAAGCACGTGGAACTGGCTACCAACGCCAACATCGCAAGCACCGACCGTTCCGGTTACAACGATACCTGGAACAACGGTTCCAACCTCTTCATGCAGACGCGAAGCCTGCTGTGGGGCCTCTACTGGCCGACTGACTACAAGACCGGCGAGCCCTGGACCGCCCGTTACGGCAGCTACGGTTACAACAACCTCTATTATAATGAGAAATGGAGCAATGATTCGAAGACCCTCAAGACCTCGATCAGCGAGACCCTGACGGTCCACATCATCGACGGCCTTGACGCAAAGACCATCTTCTCATTCGACAACACCGACACGAAGGACGAGTACTACATCAGCTCCGAGCACTTCAACGCACCGACCGTGGACGGCGAAGACGTGGCCCGCGCCATTTCGATGGACACCGAGGTCCGTAAGATCGTCTCGTCCTCGACGATCTCCTACAACAAGACGTTCGGCCTCCATACCCTGGGCCTGCTGGCCGGTTTCGAGGCAGAGAAGAACAACACGCGCTTCAGCCGCGCGGAAGGTAAGAACCTTTCGACTTCCGGCCTCCACACCGTGGCAACGGCAGGTGTCCTCGATGCGAACGCCTACAGCTGGGGCAACTCGATGATGTCGATCCTCTCCCGCGCCGAGTACAACTACGACAACCGCTACTATGTGTCCGGTTCTTTCCGTCGTGACGGTTCCTCGCGCCTGAGCCCGCAGACCCGCTGGGGTAACTTCTGGTCCGTGGCCGGTTCCTGGCGCATCAGCGAAGAGAACTTCATGCGGAACCAGGATGTCGTCAGCAACCTCCGCCTGAGGGCTTCCTACGGTGTCAACGGTACGCTGCCGAGCAGCAACTATGGCTGGCGCGCACTTGCGGCATACGGCTACAACTACAACACTTCCCCGGGCGGTATCCTGAGCAACGTTGCTTCGGACGACCTCCGTTGGGAGAAGAGCTACACCTATAACCTGGCCCTCGAGTACGGCTTCCTCGACAATCGCATTACCGGTAGCGTCGAGTTCTTCAACCGCGACTCCAAGGACCTGTTGATGAACGTGCCGATTTCCCGCGTTACGGGCTTCTCCTCCACGCTCCGCAACATCGGTGAGGTGAACAACCACGGCTTCGAAGTGGAGTTCTCCGCCGACATTATCCGTTCGAACGACTGGAACTGGACGCTCGGCTTCAATGCCGCATTCACCCGCTCGAAGGTGACCAAGCTGTATCGCGAGGAAGGAGAGGAGGTTGGCCAGGACATCATCTGGTACGACCCGACGGGCGGTGACGATCTCTGCCAGTTCATCTATCGCGAAGGCGAGTCGATGCTGGCTGTCTACGGTCTCGAGTGGGCCGGTGTCGAGAAGTCCACGGGTTTGAACCTCTGGTATTCCAACAACGACAACTGCGACTTCAAGGATGAGAAAGGCCGCAACATCGTGTACGACTTCGGTGACGCCGACGAGGTGATTCTCGCCGACCTCGTGCCGGTTGTCCACGGCGGTATCAATACCGACCTCAGCTGGAAGGGCCTGAGCCTTGGCCTGAACTTCAACTACAAGATCGGCAAGATGTATGACGGTGCCGAGCAGAACACCACCGACGACGGTTACTTCTGGGAGCGCATCCGTTCGCGCAACATGTGGGAGAACCGCTGGACGGACGCCAACCCGAACGGTTCGCTGCCGCGTATCATCGGTAACGACAGCGAGGACTTCGAGCAGTACAGCTCGCGTCACATCCACAACGGAAACTACCTCCGCCTGAAGACCGTCACGCTGGGTTATAACCTTCCGAAGCCCATCATTTCCAAGATCGGCCTGCAGAACCTCCGTCTCTATTTCACCGGTCAGAACCTGCTGACTTTCGCCGCATGGAAATACTGCGATCCCGAAGTGAACGCCTATGGTACCCAGGGCTGGGGAACGCCGATTTCCAGGACCTACACTTTTGGTGTCGAATTCTCCTTCTAATTTAAATGGAAACGATTATGAAAAAGATATCCATTGTATTGGTAACGCTGGCCTTGGTTCTCTCCTCGTGCGTCGGTTTCCTCGACGTGACGCCTACCAACCAGGCTGCAGCCTCCTCGTCGATCATGAACGAGGCCGATGCGAAAGTGATGCTGAACGGCCTCTATGACGCACTGACGACCTCCAGCTTCTACGGTCGTAACTTCATCCTCTACGGCGATGCCAAGAGCGGCGACCTGACCATCCAGTCGAACGGCCGCGGTTACGACTATATGTTCGCCTACAGCCACAGCGTGACGAACTACAACATGTCCGGATTCTGGACTTCCGGCTACAACATCATCATGCTTTGCAACAATATCATCGAGAACATCGACCGCCTGAAGGAAGAAGGTATGAGCGGGCTCGAGGAGTATCGTGCGCAGGCGCTCACCATCCGGGCCATGGTCCACTACGACCTCTGCCGCCTCTATGGCAAGTGCTACAACGACGACAAGGGCTCGTACGGCATTCCCATCGCCGACAAGACCGTGCCGGCAGGTGCACAGCTGCTCCGCAACTCGGTTGAAGAGGTGTACACCGTGGTCATCCGCGACCTCGATGACGCTGCAAGAGACCTCTCGAAGAAGAAGAACAACGGTTTCGTGAACTACTACGCGAACCGGGCTCTCAAGGCACGCGCGATGATGGATATGCAGAATTATTCCGCAGCTCTTTCGCTGGCGGAAGAAATCATCAGCAGCGGTGTATACGAACTCTACTCCAACAGCCAGTGGGTTGACTCCTGGGGATCTCAGTTCGGCTCCGAATCCATCTTTGAACTCGGAATGAACGTCAACGAGGGCGACCTGGGCAACACCGGGTGCCTCGGTGCACAGTACATTCTGGGCGGCGGCAACGGTCGCAACAACCAGATCTATATGGCCAGCAAGGCTTGGCTCGAGCTGATGTCCGAAGACATGGACGACGTCCGCTGGGGCATCATGGGCCTGGACCAGGTGGGTGAGCACGACGGCATCCTGCGTATGGGTTCCTGCTACAAGTACTATGGCGGCCTCGACATGAAGGGCGACGGTAAGGCTTCGTCCTCGGCTGTGAACATCAAGCTGATCCGCTTGTCCGAGATCTACCTGATCGCGGCTGAGGCAGCTGTCCGCACCAGCAATATGTCGAAGGCATCGAGCTATTACAACGCGATTCACAAGCGCTCACCGAAGCTGACGCCGGTCAACACGGTGACAGCCGATATGGTGCTGGCCGAGAAGAATAAGGAGCTCTTTGGCGAAGGCCTCCGCTTCTGGGATCTGATCCGTACCAACGCCACCATCGTGATGGACGACACCACGCCCGACGTGAAGGTGACCACGCGCGAGACCACGTTCACCCGTTCGTTCTACAAGTGTATCCTCCCGATCTACAACGGCGAGCTGAATGCCAATCCGGGCATCCGTGCCCAGCAGAACCCGGGCTATTGATATGAAGACGTTCGACACCCCGATGGGGCGACTCACGGTCGAAGTCTTCGGACATGCGTCTGTACGCTTCGGCATAGGTGGAAAGACCATCTATGCCGACCCGTACGGCGAGGTGCACGACTATACGGGTAACACGCCCGCCGACCTGATCCTGATCACGCACAACCACTATGACCACTATGACCTGAAGGCGATCGCCCCGATCGAGACGCCGGAGACGGCGTTCGTGGTGAGCCTCAATGTGGGGCATGTGGACAACCGTTACACGGTGCTGGCGAACGACGCCATGTGCACGTGGGAGGGGATTGACATCTGCGCGGTGGAGGCCTACAATATCAACCGCCGCAACCCGGATGGCGAGTTGTTCCATCCCCGCGGCGTGGGCAACGGCTATGTGCTCGATTTCGCCGGCTTCAAGGTCTACCTGGCCGGCGACACGGAACCGATTCCCGAGATGCAGGAATTGCCGTCCGTGGACCTGGCCTTCCTGCCGAAGAACCTCCCGTATACGATGACCGATGAAGAGTTCATCAAGGCGGCGAACCAGATCAAGCCGAAGTATCTTTACTGCTATCACTATTTCGAGATCGACATCCCGAAATTGAAAAAGGGGCTCGATCCCGCGATCGAACTCCAGAATTAAGGAAGAAAGGGGGTCCCGAGGCCCCCTTTCTTATTTCAGGGTGACGATCGCCGTCATTCCCGGCATCAGGTGCGGATGCGGCGCCAGAGTCGCCTCGAGATGTACCATGCCGTTCTTCTCGACGACCGGGCTGATGGCCGAAACCACGGCTTGGTGCACTTCGGCCGGGTAGGCGATGGAAATCACCTGGATATGCGAGCCGGGCTGGAACTTGTGGAGTTCGTTCTCCAGCACGTCGAAGCCGACTTTCAGGTGCTCGGTGTCCACGATGTAAAAGAGCGGAACGCCGGGCATGGCTGCGCTGTAGAGCGTGGCGTCGATGCGGCTGACAGCGCCTGTGACGGGCGCTGTGATGGTGCAATAGGTGAGCTCGTGTTCGAGCTGCTGCAGGGCCGCTTCGGCCGTGTTGCAGCCGCTGTTGATCCGCGCCTGCCGCCTCATCTCCTCGGGCGCCTGGTCGAGTTCGTGGCGTTTGTATCCCTGTCCCATCAAGATGGCCTGGTACTGGTACTCCGCGCGCTCCAGTTCGGCTTCCGCACGGGCGATCCGGTCTTTCAGGGCGGTCTGGCTGAGCCGCGTCACCACCTCTCCTTTCCGGACACGCTGGCCCAGCGTGATGTTGAAGCCGACAATCTGCTCGTTGATGCGGCTGTATACGGGCACTTCCGTAACGGCCTGGATGGTTCCCTTGCTCGAGAATCCGTCGGCTTCGATGGTCCGCTGCAGGTTCTGGCCCGGATTGACGGACTGGACAGCCTCCGAGGGCTGCTGCTCCGTCGAAGGGTCGGGCTGTCGGACTTCCTGCACCGGGCTGGCCGGGCGGCAGCCCGTCAGCGCGAGAAGAAGGACAAAGAGTGCGAGAGACCTATTCATGCTGTGTCAGTGTTAAGAGGTGGTAATAGGTGGTCCAGTAGTTGGCCAGCGCGGTCAGGTGCTGGTTGTAGGCGTTGTCGCGCCGGCTCTGCGCCAGCGAGTAGGTGTTGATGTCGCACAGGCCGTTGGCGTAGTTCTCGGCTGTGAGCTGGAATACGTCGTCGGCCAGCGTGACCGCTTCGGCTGTGTGCGTGAGCATCTGCTGGCGGGAGCGAAGGTTGTCGAGCGTGGTGAGCACGTCCTCGCGGAGCGCGCGCTCCTCTTCCTTGAGCGCCTGCTCCTCGCGGGCCTTCCAGGCCGAGGCTGCGGCATAGCCTTTCTTGCCCGCCCCGAAATCGAGGATCGGCACGCTGATGGACACGGCGCCGACCATGTAGAACTGCGGCTGCTGGAAGACCTCCGGGAACCGGCTGCCCATCTGCTGCATGCCCACGTTGATATCGAGCCCCACTTTGACACCCGCTTCGCGGCGGGCCTTTGCCTGTAGGTGTCGTGCTTCCACCAGCGCCGTCTGCTGCTGCTGGATGGCTGGGCTGTTGACCCGGGCCAGTTCCAGCGCATCTTCCTCAGCCATCAGCAGGGGCTTGACGTCGCGCGGTACGGTCAGCCGGACGCCCAGCAGGTCGCTGTCTTCCTCGATGCGCAGGTAGGAGCACAGCGATTCGCGGGCCAGCTGCTCCTCATTGCGGGCACTGAGCAGCGCATTGGCGGCATTGAGCCGCTGCAGCTCAAGCGACCGCAGCTCGGCCAGCGTGACTATCGCAATGCCAGCCTTCTCCCGGGCGATGGCGTACAGGGTGTCGGCCGTCTGCTTGTTGCGTTCACACATATCGAGCATGCTCTGGGCGCAGGCCAGGCGGAAAAAGCGGCGGGTGGCCTCCTCGGCAATGAGATGCAGTTCGTAGTCGTGTTGCTTGCGGGCCGTCTCCAGCCGCTCGTCTTCCACGGCTTTCTCCCAGCGGTACTCGTTGTAGCCCAGCAGGGGCTGTTGGTAGCCGAAGATCAGGGGCGCGACGATGAAGTCCCTCGGACGCGTGATCTGGTCCTTGCCGAAATACTCGCTCCAGATGGCCTGGCTCCCCACATAGGCTTCGCCGCCCAGACCCAGGACCTTCTGGCTCAGCTTGAGTTGCGCGGCGGTGGAGAACCGGTCGAAGTTGCGGATATACACGTAGTTGCGGGACATTTCGTTGATCATCCGCATATAGTTAGGCACGACATCCAGCGTTAGCTGCGGTTTGCGCAGCGCCTCGAACTGAGCGAAACGCTGTTGCGAGTACTCGTACTCATATTGGGCACGGAAGGCCGTGATCGCACTGTCCTGCGCCATCCGTATCACCTCGTCCAGGCTCTGCGCCGGACCGAGGACCGGCAGTCCGCAAAGGAGCATCAATCCGAGCAGCCACTTTTTCATACAATCTGCCGTTTAATGATTTCACTGAAATATCCGCCCTTGGCCATCAGTTCGTCGTACGTGCCCTCTTCGACCACACGGCCGCCGCCCAGCACGACGATGCGGTTGCATTGCCGGATGGTGCTCATCCGGTGGGCGATGGTGATGCGCGTGCAGTTCATCCGGGCCAGGCTCTCGGAGATGGCGTGCTGGCTGATGTTGTCGAGTGCCGAGGTGGCCTCGTCTAGGAAGATAATCCGCGGCTTGCGGATGAGCGCACGGGCCATCAGGATACGCTGTCGCTGTCCGCCCGAAACGCCCTGCCCGTCGGCGGAAATGGGGGTTTCCAGCCCCTGCGGCATATCCTGGATGTCCTTGTCAAGGGCTGCCATCCGGGCGGCTTCCCACACCGCGTCGTCATCGTACCAGTTGTTCCCGAAGAGGATGTTGTCACGGATGGTCCCTTCGACGAGTTGTCCGTCCTGCAGGCAGATGCTCACGCAGTAGCGGCGCAGGCTCGGCTTGTTGATATCGTCGAGGTTGTATTCATCATAGAAGATGGAACCGCTCTCCGCCTGCTCGAAGCCCAGCAGCAGGCGCACGAGCGTTGATTTCCCGCAGCCGGAAGGGCCGACGAAAGCGACATAATCGCCGGGTTTGATGTGCAGGTCGAGGCCATCGAAGAGGTAGGGCATATTCTCGGCATAGCGGAATGTCAGGCCGCTGACATCGATTCTGCCACTCACGCTCTTGAGCAGGACGTCGCCGGCCTGGGCTTCGGATTCAGCCTCCAGGATGGGCGCGCAGAGCCGGAGTTCCGGCCCCAGCAGCGCAACATCCTTGGTGATCCGTTCAAAATCTTCAATCGCCCGGGTGGCGAGGGCCAGGACGCTGCAGTAGGCGATGTAGTCGGACAGCCCCAGGCCGTAGTGCCAGGCGGCCAGCATCGTGACGATCATCGGCAGCAGTCGGGCGTTGTAGCTCAACGAGTTGCCGATGCTGAACATCAATGGATACCGGCTGCCGTTGGGCTCGGAAGGCTCATAGGCCATCGCCCAGTGCCGGAATGCACGGATCTCGGCCCCGTTGGTCCGGATCTTCTGGGCGCCTGTCACCAGGTTGTAGATGACGCCGGTCAGCTTTGAAGCGCTGGCGTTCGCGCTGTTCTGTACTTGTTTCCGGAAATAGTAGACGCTGTAGATGGACAGCAGGTAAACGGCCATCACGAGTATGCCCGTCCAGAGCAGCGGTCCGCCGTAGGTGAAGAACTGGAAGAACATGACGGCCGTGAACACCAGGGTGAGGACGGTGGAGAGCATATCCTCCGTCAGCTTGGTGAACGTCCGCACTACCGACAGGACGCGGTTGGACAGGTCGCCCGGCGCGTATTGCTTGAAGAACGTGGTGGGCAGCATCAGCAGCCGCGTCATCAGTGGCGCCTGCATCGCGTATTCGGTCTTGTCTTTCATCCGTATGACCAGGTAGTTGCGTGACAGCTGCACCGTCACAAGGCCGGCCGCCGCGCTGAAGAGCAGGACGGCGATAGGGGTCAGCTGCGCGGCATCGCCCGACGGGATGACCTCGTTGAACAGCAGCTTGCAGACGTACGGCGTGACCATCGTCAGCAGGACGACGCCCAGGCAGGCCAGCAGGGCGCAGACATAGTCGAAGGCATTCAACTGCCGCAGGGCATGGCGCAGGAAGGAGGAAACCGTCAGTTTTCCGCCCGGCAGCGGGTAGCAGAGCGAGAACGCCTCCGGTTTGAGCAGGGAGCCGTTCTTTCTGGCCGAGCAGCGCCGCCCCGTCTTGGGATGGACGAAGGAATAATCTGCAAAATTCGGTGTAAGGATGACAGGAAGGTCATCTTCCTGCGTGAATGCCAGCAGTTTGCCAGAGCATCGCGACCACCAGCGGCCTTCCAGCCGGAGCTGGCGGAAGAAGATCTGCTGGCGGTAGAAAATCTCTTCCAGTTTGTTGATGTCGGTTGGAATTTCCCGCGTCTGCGTCAATTTCTGCCACATCTTCCGGTCAATCATGGCCTGGAAGATGTCGGCGGTCTGATTCAGGGCCTGACGGTCACCCTCTATCCGCTGCACGAGCTGTTCGAAGAAAGGATTGTTCATGGGTCAGGCGTATTTGATCAGTTCCCGGTAAAGGCCTTCCTGCTGCATCAGTTCGTCGTGCGAACCCTGCTGCAGCAGACGGCCGTGTTCCATTACATAAATGCAGTCGCAGTCGCGGATCGTACTCAGGCGATGGGCGATCAGGATGAGCGTGATGCCCAGCATGCTGAGATGCTGCATCACCTGTTCTTCGGTTTTCGGGTCGAGCGCGGAGGTTCCCTCGTCCATGATGAGGATGGTGGGGTCCTTGGCCAGGGCGGTGGCGATCTCGATGCGCTGGCGCTGTCCGCCGCTGAAGTTCTTGCCGTTCTCGGTCAGCAGGGTCTGGTAGGCTCCGGGACGGTTGGCGATGTCCTGATGGATCTGGGCGTCGTTGGCGGCCAGCACCATCGAGAAATCCTCGATGGAGTCGTCCCACATCTTGATGTTGTCGGCGATGGTGCCTTCAAAGAGGGTGATGTCCTGGTTGACGACCGAGAGGGAATTGTTCTTGACCGCGCGGTCGAGTTGTCCGACCGGAATGCCGTCGAGCAGCACCTCTCCTTCCCACGGCTCGTAGAGCCCGGAGATGAGTTTGGCGATGGTGCTCTTGCCGCAGCCGGAAAAGCCGACGAAAGCCACGCGTTCGCCCGGGTGGATCTTCAGCGAGAAATTCTTGAGTACCGGCGGCCGGTTGCGGTCGTAGCCGAAGGTCACGTTGCGCAGTTCAACCTCTCCCCGGAGCTTGGGGCGTTCCGGCAGCGCGTCGATGTCGGTCAGTTTCAGTTCGTGGCCCCGGCTGGCCGCTTCCACCTCTTCAAGTCGCTCCATGGCGGCGTGGGAACGGTAGATCTCCTGCGCCGCACTCACCGCCGAGTTGATGGGGAAGGTGATGCTGACGGCCAGGGCCTGAGAGGCCAGGAGCATACCGGGCGTCAGCTCTCCCTGGAGGATATACCATGCGCCCAGGCACAGGATCAAGGCGTTGCAGACGTTCAGGACGAGCAGGGGAAGGGAGCCGATGCCCATCGTGCTCATCGCGGTGCGCACACGGGCGTTCAGCGCGTTCACATAGGTCTGTTCCCACTTGGCGAAGAAGATGCGTTCGCCGCCCATCGACTTGATGGTCTCCATGTTCCGGATGCCGGTCATCGTCACGCCCTGCAGGCGGGAGTCCGTCACCTCGGAGCCCTTGGCCCGCTTTTTAATGGAGTTGGCCGTCGTGCGCATGACGACCACCAGCAGGATCATCGAGAGCAATACCACCACTCCGAGTTTCCAGCTGTACATCACCAGCAGGCAGGCGCAGACGAGGGGCCGCACCACCAGGACGAGCGCATAGGAAAAGTGGTCCATCGTCGCCGCGATGTTTCTGATGCTGGAGTAGCGCGCCACCAGTTCGCCGGCCGAGAAGCGGTCGACGTCGCCCATCGGCAGTTCCAGGAGGCTCAGGATGTAGCGGGAGGAGGAATTGATGCCCAGTTTCGCAAATTCGCGCCGGCGCAGCGGGTTCAGCAGCAGCCAGATGGCGAGTTCCAGCACGAACAGCAGGATGTAGAAGACCATCAGCGGCGTGAACCATTCGGGGTTCTTTTGCGTGATGATGTTGTCGGTATATACCTGCTGGAAGAAGGGAGGAAGCAAGTAGGAGGCCATATCCCCGATCAGGAGCAGGAACGTCACGATGAAGAAGCCCTTGCAGCCGCGGTTGAAGCGGCGGATGAGCTTCAGCGTCGACATCGGGTCCTGGTCCGAAGGATGGCTCCCTTTTTTCATTCAACGCGGAGTTTTAGTGCGCGGAACCAGGTCCTGCCCGACTCAAACAGATACTGGAACATGCTGCGGCGCTTCGTTTCGGTGAGCACCGAACAATAGGTTCCGACCTCCATGCTGACATCGTCCGGCTCGCCGAACGACCAGTCGAGTTTCGTAGGGTCTTTCGGAGAGGGCAGCAGTTCGATGTTGACGCGGTACATCATTTCGCCCGATGCAAGCAACCGGCTGGCCAGGTCGTCGCTTTTGAGCGCCTGGCGCACCGCTTCCGCGGACACGGGATAACGGTCGATGCGGAGGACGCGGCCCTTCACATAGCCGATCTCGTCGCGCTTTTCGTCCTCGGGCCAGACCTGTGCGCCCATCCCGACGCGCAGGTCGCGCTGGCCGGCGTTGTCGATATAGGCGATGAGCATCGAACGCTGCGTGTCATCACCGCTGTCGTCGATGACGCTCACGATGGGCTCGAAAGCCTCGAAAGGCTCATTGTCCACCTTCGTGCTGATCACGGTGCCCTCGACGGTGCTCGTAAGGATGCTGTAACTCTCGTCCATGGAGATGAGGGCCACCGACTGCCCGCGGGTCACGCGGTCACCGTTGTGCACGAAGACCGTCCGCACCATGCCCTTGTTGGGCAGCGAGATGTCGGTGGTGCCTTGCTGCGGGAACACCACGCCGCTATAGTAAACTTTGTCGGATACGCTTCCCAGGAAGCCCCAGACGAAGAAGGCGCCGATCAGCAGCAGCGCCGTCAGGGCCAACAGATAAACTGGCAGCGCCGTCACCTTCAGCGTGCTTCCAATCTCCCCGGGCGACTCCACTCTCTGCCGCCGACTGTCTTTCGAGAAAGGATTCTGGTCACTCATAATTGGTAAAGATACATATAATTTGCTGTAATTCCTATTCTGCGAGCTCAAATAATAATTAACTTCGTAGCATGAAAAGGATAACCGTTTTTCTTTTGTTCGCCTTGCTTTCCGTCATCCCCATGGCGGCCGACAACCCCTATGAGATAGACGAAGCGTGCTACCAATTGATGATGAAGGCGGAAGGAGCCATCAACACGCCGGAATTCGCTGCTTTGAACGAGCAGTTCCGCAATCTGAGCCGGCAGAAGGGGGACAAGAAGGCAGAGACCCTTTCCTATGTCCTGGAGATGCGTGACCTCACCCGCCATCCGTCTTCTCCCGAGAACGACCGGGCCGTCGATGAAGCCCAGCAGCGCCTGATGGCGTCGGCCCGTCAAAACGGTTATAGCCAGTACGATTACTTTGCCTATCAGCTCGCCATAAACTATTATCATAACAAAGGCCAGGCGGTGCGTATGGTGGCATTGGCGAATGAAATGCGGGAAAAAGCCCTTGCAGAACACAGCGAATACGGGCTGTGGCAGGGAGACAGCTACCTGGCCAAGCTGTATATCGCCCAAAATGACTATTTGACGGCCAAAGAATATATCCTGCGGGCTATCCAGACCTGGGAGACCACCGATGATCCAACAATCCTCCGGCAGCCGGTGACCCGCCTGTACACGGATCTTTCGGATTGCTATCCCGTCGGCAGCGATTCCGTACGGATCAATGTCGAAAAAGCGTTCAGTCATTCTTCGCGGATCGTCGATACGACCCTGTGCTATTATTATTTCGCGCGGATCTGCGCCGTAGCCCTTGACAGGACGGGGTATGGGAAATACCGGGACTACTGCCTGAAGGACAGCCGGCTCAATGTCGTCGGGCTTGACAGGCTGCTGATGGATCTGATTGATGCCGCCTTTGACGGCACCATACTGCATCGCCAGGCCGATATTCGCCGGCTCCGTTTCACCCGCGAGGTCAAGGTCCTCGCCAACGTATGCGAAAACCTGGGCTATAAGGACCTGGCCTTTTCGATGGAAAAGCAGGTCGTCAACAGGGTGGAAACGTTGCTTTCGGCTTCCAACCATTCGCGCCTTGCCGAACTGGATGTCGCGCTGGGCAAGGCGGCCGTGACGGCGGACCTGCAATCGAAGAACGAACAGGTCAGCCGTTTCCGCACGGTTGCCTTCCTGCTTCTTCTCTTTCTTCTCGCCGCCGCCCTGGCTTTCTCATGGCTTTATATCCGCAATCTGAAAAGGACCAACACGAAAGTGCGCCTTGCCAACGAGACGAAGACACGCTTCGTCCAGAATATGAGCCATGAGATCCGTACGCCCCTCAATGCGATCGTGGGGTTCTCGCAGCTGCTTTCCCTGCCGGACGGTTCTTTCCCGGAGGAGGAGAAGAATGAATTCTCCGATCACATCTTGAACAACACGAAGATGCTGACGATGCTTCTGGATGACATCCTGAGCACCTCCGCGATGGACAGCGGAAACTATCCGATCACGTACGAGGACGGGGAGTGCCATTCCATCTGCACGGAATCGATTTCGAGCGCGGAACATCGTCTGCAGCCGGGTGTACGGATGTACTACGCACCGGAATCCCCGGAGCCGTATGTTTTCCGTACGGATCCGCGCCGCGTTCAGCAAGTCCTTGTCAACCTGCTGACGAATGCGTGCAAATACACGCTTTCGGGAGAAATCCGTTTGTCAAGTTCGTTGACGGAGCATCCCGGAAACGTGACTTTCGCCGTGACGGATACGGGACCGGGCGTCCCTGAGGAGGATGCGGAAAAGATTTTCGAGCGTTTCACGCAGCTGAACGATTTCCACCAGGGCACGGGCCTGGGCCTGAGCATCTGCCGGGATATTGCGGGCCGGATGGGCGGTCGCGTCTATCTGGATACCTCGTACAAGGCCGGCGCCCGTTTCGTCTTCACCGTCCCCGTAAAGCCTATAGAATAGCAAAACCTGGCCGGATGGCCAGGTTTTCGTACCCCCGTGCGGAATCGAACCGCAACCGTCAGAACCGGAATCTGAAATTCTATCCATTAAACTACGGAGGCCGGTTTTGTGACTGCAAAGATATTGTTTTTTCCTGAAGAAATCGTTATATTTGCAAATTGTTTAGCGGAAAAACTCAAACAAATCATAACTACCCTACGATATGGCTCGTGAAATAAAATTTTCGCTCGTTTATCGAGACATGTGGCAGTCATCCGGCAAATATACGGCCCGGGTTGACCAGCTCAAAGAAATAGCTC
>JAEEGL014020235.1_pt1 | contig 14764 bp, 14 predicted proteins | sample 9134231 | NCBI WGS metagenome assembly JAEEGL01 (sample SAMN16246548, study PRJNA631951) | gut metagenome | biome: gut microbiome; feature: rumen; material: fiber-attached | host: Bos | place: Iran: Karaj | collected 2018-10 | reverse complement strand
GACCCTGTGTCTGTTGGTAGCCTCCTCTGCCGTCCTCTACAGTTCCATCCAGCTCTTCGGCCCAGAGTCGTGGCGACATTTCTACTACCATCCCTCGCTCAACCCTTTCGGTATGCCCCTCCATTTGGGACTCTTCGTGTCATCCGTCTGGGCCATCGTCATCGTGGCTATCGCCACCGTCGACGATGTCACAAAGCACCTTCCCTTGGGCAGCGCCATCCTTTATTTAGGCGGCCTCTTAGCTGTCTGTGCCGTCCTTTATGTGGTCTTCAGCATCACCACCCTCTATTACATCGGTTATCCCCTCCTCATTGCCTATTTCATCTTCGCCCTCCGCCGTCTCTCCATCCAGGACAGCATCTGAAAACATCACATTTGCAACAGCAAACGGGTGATGCCTACCACTTCGAAGAACATGGCGATGCCAAGATGGATGATGATGCCTCCCCAGAGATGGTGAGTGCGCCAGGCAAGGATGCCAAGAATGTAGCCACCGATGACCGAGGAGTACAGCTCCAGGTCAGGCTTGCCCAGATGGATGCACATATAGGCCAATGCCATTGGCAGCACCGCCCTACTTCCGAGCCAACGGGCCATACCTATCACCAACGCCCCACGGAACATACCCTCAACGCCGATAAAGTCGTTGGCATAGAATAGTTCGAACAGCCCTATCAACTGCCAGCGTTCCCATCCCATCGCACCGTCAAAGCTGGTAATGTCCATCTTTGGATAAAAACTCAGGAACTGTGGCGTGAAAGAAACAAGGAGGAACATTGGCAACAGCAGTACGAAGACAAGTGCATAGACTCGCAGGTATTTGAATGAGCGTTTCAGACCAAACAATCCGAAACGCCCGTCTGTCAGTTTGCGGAAGATACAGAGCATCAATACGATGAATACGGATCGGAACATGAACGAGCCTACCAACTGCAAGTAGGCTTTGCCCTTGATTCCGATACCATGCTTGTCGGCCCAGTCCATATAGCCGTAAAAACCTTGTCCGGCCCCGTCGATGGCCAGCAGGATAACAGGGAACACCCAGACCTGCCATCGCCGCAGGCGCCACAGTTCCGAGTGCATGGCCAGCGAGGAAATTAGCACGAAGAAATACACCCATATATATATAAGAGGTATTCGGAGCATCGAGGTGCCGCTGTCATAGGTCGGCGCAATGATGATGTCGTAGATGTTGAATTTCATCTGTGCGATGATGATCAGTAGGGTCAGCACCGCAGCAAAAAGGTATTTCGACAGCAGGAAATCTTTCTTGAGGAATCCGATGATGTCGCCTAAAAACTCACCGAACTCATGGAGTAGCGTGCCTTTGCTGACGAACATATACCACCAGGCGAAGTGCTTCCTGTGGTGGCGATACTCCAGGTCGCGCTCCATCTGGTAGGCCTCCCGCTCGAAATACAGATCGTGATAGGCCCGCATCCCGTTGCGGCACTTCGCATAGCGCCACAGCCATTCTATGCAGTACCACAGCGTAAACCCCACGAACAGCATCTCACGTTGTTGCAGGGTGTGGATGTATTCGTGGTTCTTGTCCACCTCGCTCAGCCGTCCCTTGTCGCTCCTGCAGAAGATGATGCCGTAGACGTTCGTGGCCAGGAAGCTGCCAAACGGGAAAAACCTGTTATAGATGACCTTCATGCTCCGTCTGTAAATCTAACTGCAAAGGTACGAATAAGTAATCAGAAAACCAAATTCTATATGATTTTTCTCACGCTCAGCTTGTCCTTGCCACCATTCCTGCATTTTTTACGCTATTATGATGGAATTCTAAAATTTTGTTGTACCTTTGCATAAATATTTGAACGTAACGACTATGCCACGTAAGACTGACGGAATTCTCTTTGAACTGCAGCCTCGCCCCACGAAGGGTGAGGACGGCAAACCGCTACTCTACGCACAACCCGTCATAGAGCGTAAGTACAACCTTGACGATATTGATGACTTCTGTGCCAAATACCGCCATACCAGCCAGGGCGAGATGAAGCTGTTATTCAGTTTATTAGAAGAGGTCACCACCATGTGGCTGCGAAAAGGCTATCGTGTAGAGACACCCTTCGGCTCGTTTGCCCCCAAGCTGAAACTCTTAGGCGAGCATACAGACCCTGAAAAGGTGTTGGGACGCGATGTAAAGTATGGTGGCGTTGAGTTCATTCCTGCAAAGCAGTTTGTTAAGGATGCCGATTGTAGCCGCGATGGCTTTCGCCGAAAGCAGGGTAGCGTGGGCAACAGCCAGATGTATGACCCCAAGGCAATGGACGAAGCGTTGCGAAAGAGTGTACGGCACGGATACATTACCATCAAGGTCTTCCAATGGTATAGCGGCCTGAAATACAAGACTGCACAGGCCTATCTCGATAGTCTCTGCAATGGCGATAATCCACGTCTGAGCCGCTATAAAGAAGGCCGCACCTGGCACTACACCATACGACCGGCAACTCCCTCAGAATAGAACTTGGTGCGCAGCGAATGCTGCTGACAATTCCCCCTTCCGCTGCCAATATTAGCAGCGGGCGCTGCTGATTGTTTCCACGTCCGCTGCGAAATCGGAAGGTACGGCCTCCCTCCCGCTTAGGTACGTGGTAAATCCCTGTTAGGTACGTGTTCTCTCCTTGTTACCAGCCTTCTCTCTTTGTGCAGGGTACCGCACATGTGTCCACCCAACGGCCGGTCAGCGGTTGAGTGCCAAATGCTAGCACGTCATAGAGTACAATCAACCCGTATGCCTCGAATTCACTTATTATCTGGCATGACATCACCATCATCCCACATGCGCATACTCCATCAACAAGCAGATGCAGCAGAGACAGCAGGAATGTGTGGAACATAATATTTCCTACTCCTTTTTTATAAATATACAACCACCTTATAAGCCAATATCGATTCTGAGTCTGCATCATATTTCAATATATACGTTGTGCCTTCACTTATTCCTTTCAGCTTTCCATTATTATCTGATACTTTTACGCCATCTGTAAAGACATAATAATCACCGTCTTTACATGCATACAATTCTTCTCCTACCTTTATCGAATATATCTCAGACTGCAACCTGTAGTACGTGAACTGTCCCATCTTCGTCATTACATCGAGTGCGTTCTCCGTTAGCCCCATCACAAACCATGTGTATTTGTGATTATAACCGAATCCGTTAGACTGTAACGTTAACAGGTTACCATATCTGAAGTACCAGCCGTATGTCATCGTATCGAAACCATACATGATGTAATTGTCATAGCCCGTATAGGTGTTATCATCGTTGAATGTCAACAATTCATAATACCCGGCTACTCTATCTCCCCAAAGCCAGTTGCCCACCAGTTCCAATTCTTCAGCCTGTCCCTCATCTCCATCCACAAACGTAATGCTGTCAATCTGTTCAATAGGCACATCAGCGTGCCCACCACTTTTATGATGGATACGCATGTGAGTCTGAGCGTAGACGGCTACAACTGTGATAATCAATATAAGCAAACAGAATAATCTTTTCATCTATTTGGAACTTGACTGTTTGAAAATGCAGAAGCCGACTGCTTGGTCTGTCGGCTTCTGCTGAATTAAATACATTATTTTACGGTGTACGTTTTGAGCAAAGGGCTAAACCAGTTTGACTTAATGGAAGGCTTAATCATCTTTTGTTTATGTCTCGTAAACGGATTAGTGATTATATTACTAAGGCCATTCATTCTGGAGGTGTTAAACTGCACTTGTCTTGAAGAACTTGAGTTGCCTAAACTCTGATATACTACATGCTTGTCGTCTGGGAAATACAAAATTCCAAAGGTTGATTCAGCCATAGAGGGGCCGTTGGTCCATGCATACTGCGAACCGTCAGAAGCTGTTCCTTTCTCGAATACTGTATAAATAGAACCCAGATAATCTGTTACTGTCTTCGGTTCGACCGCGTCATTCAGTATCAGACTAACATACTCCATCTTTCCTGTTGTTGAATCTGCACGGAAAATGAGATAATTTATATATTCATTAGCCAAGATGTACCATATTCCGCTTTCGTCATCCATAGCAGGTGTTCCGTAAATGTTCACGATCTCATCATGTGTTTTACCAAGATTCGCTGCATAATCTGGCCATAATCCAGAAGGCTTGGTTGGTCCATCCATTCCAATGCACTCATATTTTACATACCCATCAAGACTAAATGTTATTCTTATGGAGTTATCTGAATTGTAGAAGATAAATAATCCGCTATCTTCATTGGTTTCAGATTGAGAGAGTTTATACTTGCTGTATAAGAACCCATATACGGTTGAAGCATCTCCCTCAGTATTTAAATAAACCCAGTACTCACACATTTTCTTGTCTTTGTTGAAAACAAAGCCAACCATGGTCGCAACATCATCAACGGGGGTAGCATAATAATCAGAACCGTCCAATGAATAACTATTATCGTTCATTAAAAAGGTAAATCCGTTATTCGCCATCTCCTTCTTAATCACATCTGAGTTCTCTCCAAAAAGCGGTGTGAAGTCTTTCCACAAATCTAGGAATCCTTCTGCTGGGACAATTATTACAGAATTTGTGCTTTTTTGGTATGCAAATATGGCACGTGACTCTTCATAGGTCGGTGAGGTATGATAGAATTTGGTATCACCTGATTCTCCCAATACGTAATAACGTGCATCCATATAGGAAATAATTTTTGTACTTGGAACACCCTCTCTCAAATGCATGTCCACCTGTTCAGCTACATTTGTATTTGGGTTTATATAAACATTGAAATAGTCTATGACATCATGAAAAGGTGTCATGTATGAATAACTATTAAGTTCTGTAGACACTTGATCAGGTTCGCCTAATAAATTACGCATTTGAGCATAACTGTCATTCAATAGCTCACTATAATCATACCATAGGTCTGCATAATTTTCCCCGACAACAACTTTTACCCATACATTGCCTTGATCATGGGAAATCTTCACATAAGCAGTTCCTTTCTCTCCCATAGCTGTAATCGTACCATCATTGCTTACAGAAGCAATATGCTCATTGTTGCTGCTGAAAGACTTTACGGTATATGAAGGGTGTTCTGTACCAAAGTTTATTTTTTGTGACTGACCAACAATTAGAGAATATGTTTCAACGATTTTCTCATAAGTATGAGCCGCTATTTGTTCTGAAGACATAACAAAACTAAACTCCTTAACATTGCTGATCTTCCAATCTTCAAATTGGTTTTGCCCCATAAACTTATAAGTCATAGTCATACGGGTACCTTCATTGCTAATTTCATAGGTACCTTCGGTTTCGGCAGCACGTTTCAAGTTACAATATTTGTCATAGAACTTACCACTAGATGTTGGCCTGAATTCTTCATTATCTTCTTCTTCATACCAACTACCAGTACCTGATGAAAGGTATTCATACGAAAACTTCACCCCAATTGGAGGGTCTGGATTAATAGGATCAGGATTATTTACATGATCGCAATCATCATTACACGATGCTAAGGCGAATGTCGCCAACATAAGAAATAGAATCTTTTTCATTGTTATTAATTTTATTGTTTTGTTGTATCTTTTACTGCTTGTAAAGGGGCTGCAGAGTTACTTTTCGTCAGTTCTGCTTCTGGGCCTTTATCTTCAATAGGGGGCTTAGCACCCTCATTTGAGCCTTCTGTCGTCTCTTCCATAAAGGTTTGAGTCCTCCTACTACGTAATTGTTCTCCAACTTTTGCACTATCCTTTTTTGCTTCTTTACCAAATACAAAATCCTTTGCTACAACATCTCTAGAGACGGAGTCTTTGTTAATAGTACTATCTTGCAAAGAATCTTGAAATCGAGGAAAACCACATGATTTGTAGCCAGCAACTCCCCAGGACATTAGTAGAACAAGGGCAAACAAGACGAAAAGGACATTTTGCCATGTCAACCACGTCTTTTTATACATTGAATCTGGTGTCCACGCTTCTCCTGTTGTTTGTAATGAATTATCAACTATCTGCATGAGCGCAATCGTAATATTGTCGCTCCCATCAGCTTCAAGTGCAGCATTAGTTAGGGCTTCTTTGCAATTACGCAGATCTTCGGAAGTCTGGCTAATGATTTCTGCAATCAAGTCATCAGTACACACGCCACAAAGGCCATCGGAACATAGCAAGATAATTTCACCTTTCGACACGGGATGGCAGATGACGTCAGGCTTAGCCTTTTGGGTGACATCGCCTAAACTGCGCATAATGACATTACTCTGAGGATGAAGCATGGCTTCTTCCTCTGTAATAATTTTTGCATCTACAAGCTCTTGAACATACGAATGGTCTTTGGATAACCGAGAGATAGCCTTTTCTGGAATAAACGAATAGGCCCGACTATCACCCATCCATCCTATATATACACTACCGCCCAAAAGCCAAGCCATTACAATAGTAGACCCCATCCCTTCTGTTGAGGGATCTTTTTTGCAGTGCTTTTTTACCTCACGATCAGCTTCTGTGATGACCTTTTTGATGTATGATTTAATGGAATCAGAACTTTTTGTCACATCAGCCGGCATCTTTGCAGGCGAGAACATGTTTTGAACGGTCTTGATAGCTATATCTGATGCCACCTCACCCGCATTCATTCCGCCCATTCCGTCTGCAACAACCATCAGGCATCCCCGACTGCCAAGAGGGATGTCTTCCCGTTGATTGGCAGGAACCATCCACTCGCCTTTTGCTAAGTCTGGACAGACGGTGAAATTGTCTTCGTTGTTGTCACGCAAGCCTACATCAGTGCCTGCAAACAGTCTAAATAATGGCATATTCACTTAATTGGTGTCAGTTCTGGATCATCGTTATCTATCGTAGTCGTTTCTAATGAAGTACGCTTTTTTTTCTTTTGGGATTTATCGTCTTTTCCTGACCCATCAATTTTAGTCAACTCGCCAGATTTAGTAGTCATCAAGTCTAATGACCATTCCCCGTGAGAATTTCTTGCAGCGACTCCTACGAGCAACAGCTTGATATAGCCTGCTCGTTCGACCTGTGGCATAATAAAGATACCTCCAAGCACGTTGCTAATGTTGTCAGGTTTAACGCTGATAGCTTTCCCGTCATTCTTTGCCTCAATTTTGAGTTCTGACTGCTGGAATTTCACTTGCATTGCACTATCTTTTAGACTAGAAGTACTATATGCCCAAATTATGTATCCTTGCTTCAATCCTGCTGTTTCATCGATAGGCAATCCGAAATCTGCCGTAGCATCAGTATGCCTGTATAGTGAACTATCAGATGTGAATGGTGCAACATACTGTGTACCAAGTTCCAACTCAACTGCTTTCCATTCGCCTTCTATAACAGAGCGTTGCATACTCCTAAAATAAGTAGGCTTATATTTTCCACTACCGTTGATTCTTTGGTAGTCAGCATCGTTTTCCCAAGGGAATATTACGCTACGATGCAAAATAGTTCCTCCAGATATTTTAATACCCAAAGAATAAGTTTCAGCAAAATAGGGTTTATTCTGTCTTCCAAAAAAATCACCATTTCTCTCCAACCGATATTGCTGTCGAATAATTGACAATGCTGGTTGTACGGCATCTAGATATGTGACAAGTGGAACGATAGTACTATCTGCTTGTTTGCTTCTTTTGCCTAAATCAAGAGCCCATTTGGGAAGTTGAGCATTTATATGCCCAACTCCCATTATAAGCATCAGAGAAATAATATATATTTTTTTCATATAGATTATTTTAATTTATAAAGCAGCTCCAATAGGAATAACACGACCCTTGCGATGACTTGCGTCACTTCCCATATTTGCACCAGACAGGATACCAATAACGGTATATTTCCCATTCTTATTTACCAACACTGGTCCACCAGAGTTGCCGTGGTCAGTATTGTCATTGGATGTCTTTATGGTACCATCATCCTCTAAACCAGCCCTTGATGTCACAGCTTGTGAATAAATGGGCGAGATTTTCCCTTGAGCCTTAGCTCCTTGTCTACTGGGGAATCCAAAAATATGAAGTTGGGTGTTGATAGGCAGATTCATCGAATAACTGCTGTCAAAACTTAGGCCTCCACTCTTATTAACCTTTGTATATGCCCAATCGCCACCTCCATATTGATGGACAAAGATATTCCAGAATCGGCCCTCTGAATCTTTATAACTATCATTCATTACCTTGGCTCTGCCACACGTGAAAGTATTATCATTATATGAATACTCAATGGTGAAACTACCAGAGGAAGAACTGCATGTCATCTTTATTGTAATAAGAGATGCATAATATAATGCATTAAGCTGAGTTAATATACTTTCTCCATCAATTACTCGTTTCTTCTTCCCAGGATTCTCAGGGTCATCCACTACCTTGGTACCAAACTCGTCAAAATGAACCATGTGTTGAGCTGTTACAAATACACCATTGTTAAGCAGGAAACCTGTTCCTGACCATCCAAGTAAGTCTAAAGGTTCACCATTGATGCACGGAACAGCCTCAACATGATATACATCTCCAAGGCACTTATTCAAATCACCTGTATCTGGAGTGGGGCTGATTTTTGTAGTATCAGGGGTAGGAGGAACTGGAACTGGTGGACGTACAATGCGATTTGCCCGATTTCGGATATTGTTGATAGAAGCTCTTATATCTCCTATTTCCTGATTCTTCTTTACAAGTTCACTATTCAATGAGTCCATCTTGGCTTCATTTCCTTCTGCTCGTTTAGTTTGTTGAGCCAACTCCTCGCTTTGTTTTGTTAAACTTTGTTGTAATAGAACATTCCATGTTCCAAGTCCACCTATGGCCAATACAAGTATTACTGCCATTGTCGCAATTGCACGCTTGTATGGCTTCAATGCCTGTTTGCGGAACAGTTCCAGTCGCTCCGTCATCTTAATGCTCGAGACAAGACCTTGTTTACCTTCTGGGGCAATGAAACCAAGTCGGGGACCACCTACGGCTAATTGTATTTCATCACCATTCTCCAAATACCACTCCGATTCAATCTTTCTTCCATTAAGGAAAGTACTATTTGTGGTTGAAAGATGTATCAGTTTCCATCGGTTGCCTTCGCGCTCTATAGCTGCATGACGACGGCTAACAACTCCCCAAGTCTCTTGGTCATACCGAACTTGGCAATCTGGATTACAGCCGAGTTCGATTTGATCAATAATAATTTTCTGAGACTCACCTGCTCTATGATATTTGGATGAGTCACGGTGTTCCAAAACGTAGAATCTGCGCCCATTGCCACCCGCAAGTGCGCTCATTCCTGTACCTACAGTACTGCGAAGAGTTCGCTTGTACTGCCTTGTAGTCTTTTTTTCTTCCATAATTTTGTCTCTTTATTTATTCTACTTTCAATTTGAATTCTCCTGCTGTAATAATATCACCTGTGTATAATCGTTGTCCTTCAGATGTTACAGGTGTAGCATTCAGATATGTTCCGTTGGTTGAAGTCCCCCATTCGCGAAGGTCTTTCATCCACTGCCCGTCTTTCACCATCCAGAAGCGTCTGTCGCGTGAACATTCAATTGTAAAATGATAGCGTGACAGATAAGTATCGGCATCAGGATCCACATTCAGTACAACGTCGTTTTGTGCACTTCTACCAATCCTAACCATTCTTCCTTTACCCTCAATAAGGTCACATAATTTATAAACTTTTCCAGTTCCCTCACCTTGGGTTATTACGATTCTTGTAACTGACGCTGAACGAGAAGGACGATCAATTTGGTAACCAGAAGAAGAGGTTCCGACCAATGACTCAAGATCCTTCATAACATCAACCACATTCTGATAGCGCTCACGATAATCCGCTTTGAGACAGCGTTCAATGATTGGCAACCAGTTAAGTCCAAATGGGACGTCACGCAATTTTTGACGATTCCAGATTTCTTTCTTTGCATTGAATTGATAATCTGGCAAGTCGGCTTCGTTTTGCGGATTACCGAAAGGAAATGAGCCAAACGTGAGCAATTCGTGCATCATCACACCAAACGACCATATATCAATAGTCGGCAAATAGGTAATGCCACCGCCTTTCAAGTCGTTCATCTCTGGTGCCATGTACAACGGAGTACCAAATTTCTGTCTTGGACGGAACAACCCCCTACTCAGACGCTTTTTAGGATCTTTGTTGCCTACGACTCCAAAATCCGTCAATGCGGCTCTTTGGTTTTCACGTACCAAAACATTCTCAGGTTTTAAGTCACGATGAATCTTTCCTCCTATATGTAGGTCATGAAGTCCAATAAGAATGTCACGGGCCAGACGAGGAAGCAATGCTGTATTTCTACCGACATACTTTGCAAGATCTCCGTTAGGACAAAACTCCATGGTGAAATATGGATTTCCTTCAATCTCAGAGTATTCCAATGAATGGACGAAACATTCACCAGGCATCCTGGCTGTCTCGTATTCTTGTTTGAAATACTTAACCAGATTGTCGTGCATGTCGCTTTGCTCTTTGAATAGACGAAGTACTTTCATGGCATACTGACAATGTGAATCTCGTACAAGAAACACATCACCGTATGATCCACTGCCTATCGCCTTGATGACAGTGTATTTGCCGTCAACGGCATCGCCTTCCTTCAAATCCAGCCTATATGCAACCATTTCTACTTATTCAGTAATGCTGTCGAATCGATATAACTGATTTCCAAGAAGAATTAAATCTCCATTCTCCAATTCTATTTTGCGGGCTGCTTGAACAAAAGTTGAACAAAGTTCACTCTCGTCAGAAATGGCCCATTTGCCATTATCGTAAGTCACAATTGCCTGTATCTTGGAAGTAATGGTTGTATTCTCTGGATCTGTATTTTCACGATTCAGTTCGATTTCATTACCAGCAAATAATATAGGGTCATTCTCTGGCTTCCTGGTCTTCCCGGACAGTGGTGTCAACACAAAGCGACCTTTTACGACGTCGGCTTTGGGATCCCATCGCTGCGTCTCTTTATTTTTGTTTACATTCATCTTGTTCTCAGATTTTTGTTTATCGTCATTTTGATTCTCCATATAGCCGCATGAAGGGCATTCTCCATCTTCTAACTCCAAATGGCATTTAGGACACATCTTTTTCTCCTCTGAAACGGTTTCGTTCATGCGTTCTCTCTGCCGTCTAAACTCGTTCTCGTTGATGGTTTTTTTAAGATTGCTTACTGGACCATCCGCAGGTTTGCGGGTGGTTGGACGATCATGCATGTGTGAAGATGACTCTGTAGCATCTGGCTGCAATTCATGGCCACACTTTTCGCACCTAGTTCTTCCTTCGGGATTGTCCCAATTGCAAAAATGACATTTCATACTTGTTGTTAATTTTTTAATTAAACTAGTTCCCTATCTACCCAAAATATCGTTGAAGGTTGGATTTTTTTCGTTCTTTTTCACTTTACCTATACCTAAATAACGTAGTGTATAGGCTAATCTGAACTCCAGAGTGTGGATATGCTGCTTATAGCCTGTCATTACTTGATTACTCTCATTTAGTACAGTCCAGCGTTTTTTCTCCCAATAACCTGCATTTGCCATATTGGAGAGCATCATTGTATAATAAAGACCGAAGGACAATCCTGCAATCTCATATGCTGCTCCTACACGCAATCCCAAATTGAACCTATGTAATGGGGACTCTGTAAACACATCATGGTGTTGTACATCTGCCACATTACCTGTTGTATAAGATTCGTTCCAAAGAACACACGGCTGATAAAGGTTGAAATCAGCACTTGCACCAGTATGACGCAGATAGTTGGAATTGTCTGCACGCTTATTGGTGGTACTATTATAAAGTTGCAACGTTTCTGAGTCAGTATTTCCTGTCAGTTCCATCTTTGAAGATATGCCAAAATTCAAGACTGGACCGAGATTCAACTGAACATGGCTGACATCATTCAGTTTAAAACGATAAGATGCAAGAATGGGCACTTCAATCATAGTATGAGTGTAATCTTCTTTATACGAGTTCTGAACCTCACCCTTCAGATACTGATAGCTAGTATGAGGCATCGTGTATGTTGTTGGCAAATTAAATTCGTTTTTATATTTGATTTGTGTGAAATTAGCACCTGCTATCAAGAAAATATTCTTATAAAGGCGCATGTCTGCAAAAAGACCAAAACTGTAGCCAACAGCCGACTTATACGAAGCATTCTCAGCACTGTTTCCTAAAGAATAATCAACTACAGATCCAACGTAGTCGCCACCGGCAGATGCATTGACAAATGGCATATAGTAACTTGCACTTATTCCGAGAGAGAAATTACGTCCTCCAACCAACTTCGAATCTGGGAATATAATATCAACAGCTTCACGTGCAGCTTGAGTAACCATCACACCTGCAGTCTGACGGTCTGTCTTAATTTGTACACTACCTGAACGTTCCTGACCGTTAGGAATGTTTTTACCACTCTCAATGCAAATGCTGTCTTTACCCATACGCTGAACATTAATCCAACTTGGGAAATCACCTACAAACCAGTTTTCGGCATCGGTATAAATTTTCATGTAGTGTTTTCCACCGAGTGCAGGAATCACAACATTGTTTTGAGAAAGAGTCAAATGTTCTTCTCCTGCTCCTTGATAAATCTTGATGGTTACTGATTTATTGGGTGATACAACCACAATATCGTCCACGCGCTCCATAACACGGTCATTTGGTGACACGATAATTCGTATAGTACTATCGCCTTTCTCTACTTTACACCAAGAGGGGATGGAACTAACATCCCATTTTGCATTAGACTCAACACCGATTTGTTCCGTCGTACCTTTTGAAGGGAAGGAAAGACTGGTAGCATCCACTTCAATATATTCAGGACGAGCGGCTTGTACGACTTTCAATGATTTGTAGAGGTCTCCACTCTTCACCATCAAGTTTGAGATTCTTTCACGAGTACTATTGTTTTGATCGCGGCATTGCAATATCAGACTATTTTTGTCGTATGATTCTGTGTTAATCCATTCCTGCAAACCGTCAACATTCCAGTTCTTGGATGAAATTATACCCACCTGATAGTCACCACCCTGATAAGGAATCTCTACAACATCGGTAGAAAGTTCAAGAGAGACATTGCAGCCTTTTTTGATGATAGCCTGACATTTTAGAATTCGTTTGTCACAGTCGTTGCGCAAATTGACATCAGCTTTCTTCGCACGGTTGTAAAGCGAAATAGCTTTTCGAGCATCGTCACAGTTGCCGTTTTTCAACAATCTGTTTGCCTGAACAAACAAGCTCTCACCTGATGACTGGGCTTGAACCTGTAGTGATGCTCCAAGCAGCCATATCATCGGAAACATGATAAAACTTCTTTTTTTCATATACACCTTATTTTGTTATTAATTATTAATTGTTGCATACTTTTCCAAGTTCATACGTTGTCGTTGAAACTTCAGTGCAGCAGACGTTGCATCCATTCTTGTGTATCGCTGCTCTTCAGAAGCCATTCGCTGATATTCCTTCTCAATAATCTCCTGAGATTCAGACCACAGTTCCCTACCTTTTTGTTTTATGCTGTCCGATATATTTGTCATAGTGTCAGCTTGTTCGTACAAGGCGTATGCTTCTGAGACCTTTTTTATGTCAAACATATAGCTGTCATCACTAATTGACAGTTCTGATTGTTTTTGAATGATTCTTGTTGCATTTCCTACATACGACGAATATATACTGTCATTACGAGTAAGGGTGATATTCCCTCCGCCACCATCTTTTGGCCAGAAAAGGTATGCACCAAATGCAATCACAGCTGCGGAACCACAAGAAATGGCGTACTTTACCCATGAAGGAGTTGGATTTGGATGTGGAATTGGGGCCTTGTGCTGTAATGCGCATTCTGCAATTTGTTTTGCATTCGGCCTGTCCCAAGCATCTTTTGCAAGGCACATATTTACTAGTTTCTTCAATTCTTTAGAAAAATTGCCTGCAATTTTGGGAATAGCATTGCTTTTACGATTACGTGGACTAAGATCTTTGCATAGATTTCTCTGATATGCGCCACCCGTTTCTCCGAATGGAACATGACCTTCCATCAGCTCGTAAAGCGTAGCTCCCAAGGACCATATATCGCTTGCTTGCATCGGAATTGAAGACGGCCTGTAGCCAGTTTTGGAGTCAGGCCAACGTTCTGGTCCCATATAGTCAGGAGTTCCACAGCCGTAATTGAAATCCTGCATCTCTTGCACCTGTCTTGCCGTCATTCTTTGCGTTCCGGACTGTCGAGTACTGATGTCAAAGTCGGTAATCATGTATTTCCCATCGTCATCTATCAGAATGTTACCAGGTTTGATGTCTTGATGGACAATGGCCTTGTTATCGTGAAGATATGCAAGACCAGCAGCCACATCATGGGCAAACTTCCATACATCATCTTCTGACATCCTCCCGATTTTACTTTTTGCAGAACCGTTTGGACAATATGACATAACAAGGAATGGAACGCCATTGTGAACATAATATGCAAGTGGCGTAAAAATGTTGCTGTGGGTTAATCTATATACAAGTTTGAAACCTTTTTTGAAAGCATCCATATCTTCTATGCTTTCATAAACCTTTAGGGCAAGATTCTCTTGAGTTTCCAAGTCCTCAGCCAACCATACTGAAGAGAAACCGCCTTCATCAAAGCGTTTCTTCAGCTCATACTTAGAACATAATATATCGCCTTCTTTAAACATCTGGCTGTGTTCTAATTATATTGTTCCTGGTGACCCACAGCCAAGATAGTTTAATAATGTTGCCCGCTATATACAAAAGAAGCGTGAGAGTCAGTCTTGTCGCTCATCCCACTCTTC
>JAEEGL010505036.1_pt1 | contig 14764 bp, 14 predicted proteins | sample 9134231 | NCBI WGS metagenome assembly JAEEGL01 (sample SAMN16246548, study PRJNA631951) | gut metagenome | biome: gut microbiome; feature: rumen; material: fiber-attached | host: Bos | place: Iran: Karaj | collected 2018-10 | reverse complement strand
TGTGTCGTGGTGCGCCGACCAGTGCGGCTATATCGACGCGGGCATTATTCCGAAATTCTCGCTCTGTTCGGACGGTGTGGCATGGTTCAAGAAAAACGGGCAATGGCAGGACAGAAATTATCTGCCGCAAGCCGGCGACCTGATTTTCTTCGATTGGGAGGGCGACGGTCGCTGTAATCACGTCGGCATCGTTGAAAAATGCGAGGACGGTGTAGTCTACACCATCGAGGGCAATTCCGGCAATGCCTGCAAGCGTCAGCATTACACCGTCGGCAGCAAGAAGATTTTCGGCTACGGCTGCCCGATGTATTGAGGAAGTGAAAATACGGCGGTTGTGTACTGTTCAAAACTACGCAACCGCCGATATTTACAAAGTATTGTTGATAAACGCAGTATTTCCTATCACACTCAAAATTCATAATGAATGATTGAAAAGTAACAATGAATATGTTATACTACAATCGTAGATAAGAAACAATTCGCCCGATTCGAGGAGAACAAAATGATTTCATATTTAAAAGGCGACCTTCTTTCAAGTCCGGCACAAGTACAGGTCAATACAGTAAATACCGTGGGTGTGATGGGAAAAGGAATTGCGCTGCAATTTAAAAATAAATACCCCGAAATGTTTTTGGCTTATCAACGAGTGTGTGAAGGACATTTATTGGATACCGGAAAACTATATCTGTGGAAATCACCTGAAAAATGGGTGTTAATGTTCCCCACAAAGAAGCATTGGAGAAACCCGTCTAAGATAGAATATATCGAAAGTGGTCTAAGAAAATTTGCGGATAACTATGAAAGACTTGGAATTGAGTCCATTGCTTTTCCGAAGCTTGGCTGCGGTAACGGGGGCTTAAACTGGTCGGAAGTAAAGCCTGTAATGGAAAGATACCTCCGTCCGCTGCCTATCAATATTTTTATTTATCTTGATAATTACAGCTCTGTCGATAATCCGGAACATTCAGACGCCACATTTGTTGAGTGGCTGCACAGTAATCCGAAGAATCTTAGTTTTAATATGCTTAAAGAGGAATTGTTGGCGGTAATCAATTCTAACCATCAAATCCTCTATACAGACGGCAGCATTAAGCAAATCAGTTGGCAGGATGATCGCTTGATGATTACCAACGGGAAAGAAATAACTATCACCGATAGCGAGTTTTGTGATTTCTGGGATTATATCAGAAATGCGGGAATTATAGAAAATGACAGAATACCGGAATCCTATGCTGCCTATGCAGACATATTATTACTGCTTTTAAGAAAGCTGAAGTACTTGCAGCCGATTCTGATTTCGGGTGATGAAAACAAATTAGAAGAAAGCACTGGCTATCAATGTGCCGAGGGATAATATGACATATCATGAAATAATTGAAGAACAAAGAAAATGGCTCCCAAAAAGCAGAAATTGGTGGCCAAGGTATTTTTACCACTTCACAGATATTCGCAATGCCCTGAGCATTATTGAAAAAGGTTGGATTTATGCCAGACATAAGGCTGCCGAAGACGATTTGATGTGTTCAGATAACGCAAGCAGGTCAGTCCTCTTGGCTTCCTCTTCAGAAATCAAGGATTATGCCCGACTGTATTTCCGTCCCAAAACGCCAACCCAATATCATAACGAAGGATATAAACCTGAATCTATCAGAAAACCGGATATAAATGCAAGTTGCCCCGTTCCTGTCTTTTTCTTTTTGGATGCCGAGAAAGTGCTGTGCATGGATGGCGTCAAGTTTTCTGAAACAACCTGCGCCGGAACAAACGATTTGAATCTTTTAAGTGGTGTGGAAGATTACTCAAAATTTCCATTTGAAAAAATATATCATGAAGGTGCCTTTAGCACGGAAATCCGAGATGATATTATTCGTCACAGGCAAGCGGAGGTCGTCCGAGCGGATGGAATATGTATCATGGATTGTTTGAAAGGGATTGTATGCCGTTCACCGGCAGAAAAACAGATGCTTCTCTATCTTTTAAGAACACAGTATCCTGACAAATTCAAGATATATAGAGATATCATTCGCTATGATCCATCATTGGATATGTTCTATAACAACGGAATATTCATTAGAAATGTTCAGTATAACGATGCTTTGTTTATCAAATTGAATGATGCTGCCAAAAGAAGAATATATACCAATCATTCCGCAACCGTAAAATGCGACGTGAATATCTATTACACCTCATCGAATGGTAGCATTACAGGAAGGACAATTGCCAATGTAGCTTTGGATTACTTGTGTGATGAGGAAATACGGATTGATTTGTTCCCTGCGGATTGTGACTACGCAATTGTTGAGATTTATTTTGACGAAATACTGATGTATAAAAATCTTGTAAGTCTGTCCACAGATTCCATCATATAATCGGTGTTTTATATTTTTGAAAAAAGCTATTACAATGAAGTGTGTTTTAAGCAAGCGCATTTCAGATGTGATAGCTTTTTTGTTTTTGCCTGAATTACTCAATATCCCTAATATCCTCAATATCATCAAAAAGTTCTCCGTTGTAAAGTGCCATCTTTATCTCAAACGGCAGTTCAGAAGGAATACCGACATCTTCCCATTGCAGACCGTAGGGCGCACCACTGCTTGTATATCCGGCAATAAAAGCAAATCTGTCATCCATAAAATCGAAAGTATCATCATAATCCGAAACGACCTTCTTCTTTTTCTTACGTCGTTTCGGTTTTTTCTGTTTTTCGGCTTTGGCTGCTTTTCGTTCCGCACGAGTGGGATAGGTAACATTTTCCGCTATTTCACGCTGAATGCGGATTTCGTATTGCTCTAATCGGGATTGATAATATTTTTCTATTTCCTCATAGGGTATCCATATAGCCGCACCCTTTATCTTGGCATATACCGTGTTAAGAATCACTTTACGTTCCGATTTATCGGGCATACGATCATGCTTCTGATAAAACCAATAGGTTTCAGTATATAACCAATTGGAGATTTTCATTTTTTGTTTTTGCTTCAAATCCTTATACACTCTGCTGGGGTTCTTCATCATTTTATATTTGAGGCTCTCGTGATTATATTTCATAGCAATATGTGAAACTCCTTACTCGATCTGATTGCAATATTAAACACAAAAGGCTCTCAGCAGAGAGCCTTTTGTGCTGTTTATTAAACGAGTGTTCTCAAGAAAACGAGCAGACTGTCAGCTTTATCTTTAGAAAGCATACGATAACAATCCAAAAGCGTCTTCTCATCATCAGATAGAACGGTCGCGTTGTTGGATTCGTTAAAAAGCTCGGACAGCGGTACACCCATTGGCTCAACCAATCTGCACAGTGTATCAACGGAGGGATTACGGTCGCCTCTTTCCAAATCCCTTATGTGGGTTTCAGACACGCCTGATAATTGCGACAACTTATAAACACTCATATTTTTTGCTTTTCGTATGCTCCTAAGACGTTCAGAAATATCCATGTAGCACATCTCCTATCAATTTTTAGTATAAAGCAATGAAACGCAAGATATAAGCTAAATATAGCGTTGACATAATGCCAATATAGCGTTATAATATGAGATGATCAGATAGTATGATAGGTATGGATATTTATACTGTAAGTCTTTTTGGGCATCGAGAAATCAATCAGCCTATTATGGTGGCTGAAAAGTTAGAAAAGATCATACGCAATCTCATATCCGGTAAGGGATATGTCAATTTTCTTATCGGACGTGACGGGGAGTTTGATATAATTGCTGCGTCAGTTATTCGTCGGATTATCAAGGAACTTGATTACGGCAATGCGTCTCTTACGTTAGTCCTTCCTTACATTAAAGCGGAGTACCATGACAATGAGCAGGAATTTCTGACATATTATGATGAGGTGGAAATCTGTCCTGAGTCCTCAAAGGCACACTTTAGGGCGGCAATCCAGAAACGAAACAAAAGCATGATAGACCGCTCCGATTTTGTGATTTTCTTCGTCGAACGCAAACAAGGTGGAGCGTATCAATCATTTCGGTATGCAAATCGGACAGCGGTACGGATGATCAATATTGCGGAATGTGTTAGCGAATGAAGATCTCCAGAAAAATTGTCAGCACAGAAAATATCTTATCTACTTCATGTAAAAAAAAAAGAACCGTCAAATTCAGTTGACTTACTGACGGTTCATAAAACATTTTTGATAATTATAAGATAAATAATGTACAATATTTCGCAGAGTATCATACTCTGCGAAATTGCTTTTTCTAACAAATCGCACAGTTATTCGTTAAGATTCTACACCTATCCATCAAAAATGTCAAGAGGATTCTCAGAAATATGTCTTGTACTTTTACTAAATATTCTATGCTTGAGGAAATATTCATCGTTTTTTTTACAAAATCGAAAAATAAGCTTTTTTAGCCGTCAGGAATACCGTCAAGAAGGAGTGGTTCATTATGCCTAAACGTGGCGATAATATTTACAAACGCAAGGACGGACGCTGGGAGGGACGTTATAAAAAATACGATTCCAACGGCTCTGTCAAATGGGGATATGTATATGCGAGGTCCTATAAGGAGGTCAAGCTGAAATTGCAGTCCGTTTATAGCCCTTCCGTTCAATCTGGTTCGCCAGATTCAGAAGCGGAAATAATACAGCCTGCTGACTGTTTTGAGTCTATTGCTTTGGAATGGCTTTCCTGCATACAAGCCCAAATCAAACAGTCAAGCTATGTCAAATACCGAAATATGATCTGTCTTCATCTGATTCCCAATTTCGGTAATGCCTGTATTACGGAGATCACGAAGGAGAAAATCAACCAGTTCTGTAGCGAGCTTCTTCTGGGGAACGATGAGCAATCCTCTCTTTCCCCCAAAAGCGTAACGAGCATCATCTCTGTAATGAAGAACATCTTTGAGTATGCTGAGCAAGTGAAAAAGTATGATGTAATCAATCTGAACGGTATATCGGTTAAACAGACACAGCAGCACCTGAGGGTATTGAGTGTCAATGAACAACAGAGATTATGCGAGTATCTGTTTGAGAATTTTGACCTGTGTAATTTTGGCATTGTCTTGAGTCTTTACACGGGACTGAGAATTGGAGAAATTTGCGCCTTGAAATGGGAAGACGTTTTGTTTGATGAACGTGTGCTCTACATTCATCAAACCATGCAAAGATTACAGGTTACCAACAGCAGCACAAGCAAGACGGAGATCAGCGTGTCCTCTCCTAAGAGCGAATGTTCAATAAGAAAGATTCCAATTCCCGATAAACTGTACGATTTCATGGTGCAGTACAGACAATCCGGCAGAACGTATTTTCTGACCGGATTGCAAGACAAATACATTGAGCCACGAACAATGCAAAACAGATTCAAGAAAGCGCTGCAGGCATGTGAGATAGAAAATGCTAATTTCCATGCATTAAGGCATACATTCGCCACCCGCTGTATTGAACTTGGCTTTGATCTAAAAAGCTTGAGTGAAATTTTAGGTCACGCTAACGTCAATATCACCCTAAACCGATATGTTCACCCGTCGATGGAAATAAAACAGCAGAATATGAACTTGCTTTCAGATTTATTAACCGTCAAATAAGCCGTCAAAACAATCATGAAATCCCTGAAATCGGGGATAATCCGAGGATTTTTCGCAGAGTATGATACTCTGCGAAAAATATATCGTTGACGGTAGAGTATTTATAAAAGTATTATTCTATATTTTCATTGAAATAAACAGTTTTTCGATTTCCAGTTTTTGTTTAACAGTTGTTTTTCTCCGTTTGATGGGGAATATCGATTTTCAGATTATTGTAAGACTTCAATTTCGGAAGGAGGAGAGAACGTGCCAATAACCGATATATCGGATAGAAGCATAGAATCAAAAAATGATATGGCATCCTTGGCAGATAAACGCGGACAATCGGATTTATTGATCAACGAGAATAGATTCGGTAAGTTGGAGGTTGTTTTGGTCTCTGATAAAGGTGATCTGAAAACATTGCTGCTGCCTGATCCGTCTCAGGGAAAGTACGGTTTTGAGAGTCCCTTGGACGATGATATTGCAAAAGATGTTTATATCGAGGCAAAAGACAATAACTGGTGGATGTACGGCTCGGAAAAAATAATCATTAAGGGCAAGAATAATGAAATATCTTCTCAAGTTGTTATTTCTGATGAGTGTCTGTATGCCATTGAAAGAGGATCGGAAAGGTATATATTGTATGCCGAGGAAATTAACGATGCAAGTCTCGTTTATCATAACTACAGCATCAACGGGTTTACTGATATTGATATAGGACGTTCGGAAGAGAATGATATTGTATACTCCAATAAACTGGTGTCAAAAAATCATGCTAAGTTGAGATGGGACGGAAAAAACTGGAATATCATAGATATGAACAGTCTGAACGGTGTTTTTGTCAACGGCAGAAAAATACAGAATTCCAAACTTGAAGTGGGCGATGTCATATACGTTGTGGGGCTGAGAATCATATTCGGAATAGGATTTATTTCAGTCAACAGCGAAAAAGCTGATGTTCACATTGTTCACAGAAAAATCATACCGATTATTCCTTCAACCGTTCCTATAAAAACAGATATTGTTATCGGCTCCTCTGATGCCGAAGTCTATTTTAACCGCAAGCCCCGAAAGAGAATCGCATTGGGAAAAGATACTATTACTGTGGAAGCCCCACCAATGTCGATCAATTCCGAAAAAATACCTATGTTTCTGAGAATGGGCGGATCAATGGTTATGAGTGGTGCTTCGATGTTGACCGGAAACTTTACCTCAATGATTAGTTCCGTGCTGTTTCCTGTATTAACTCAGAAATATACAGAAAAGCAAAAAAAAGAGTATGAAGAGAAGAGAACTATCAAATATACAGAATACCTTGAAAAAAAGAGGTTAGAAATTGACCAAGAAATAGAAAAAGAGCAGAGTGTGCTGAATCAAAACTATCAGGAATTGTCATCGGTTCTGGCTTATGCCAGCCAAGAAAAGCGTTTGTGGGAGCGAAGAAAGAGTGATGATGACTTTCTTTCACTGAGGCTCGGCACCGGTAATCTTCCGATGGTAGCTGCCCTCGATTATCCTGTACGCGGTTTTGATATGGACGAGGACGAGCTTGTTGAAAAAATGTATCAACTGGCAGAGGGAGAAAAACGGATAAGTGATGTTCCCATTATGACATCACTGGCAGATGATTATATTTGCGGTGTTGTGGGTGAAAGAGCGTTACAGGTGCTCTTTGTCAAGAACATGCTCATGCAATTAGTGACATTGCACAGCTATGATGAGGTGAAAATCATACTTCTGTGTAATGAGCATGATTTGAGAGTTTTAGAATTTGTTAAATATCTTCCACATATATGGGATGATAACAAAACTATTCGCTTTTTGGCTACCACTACCAATGAAGCTTATCAGATCAGTGAATTTTTTAAGAAAGAAGTTCAGCCTGATATAGATAATGATGTTGACCAGAAGCGTATCTTGAAACGACGTCCGTATTATGTTTTGTTTGCAATGGACAAGCGAATTTTTGACAGCATGGAAGGTCTCAAAAGCGTATTGCAAGCCGAAAAAAATTATGGCGTTTCTGTCTTAGCTGCATTTGAAGATCTTCCCAAGGAATGCTCAAAAATTTTTGATTTAAAACCATCGGGAGAACATTCCGTAATATTTTTGAAAGATATAGAAAAGGAAAACCTGGTCTTTCATATGGATTCTCATAATCCTTTGTTTGCAATGGGAAGTATGAGAAAAATCAGCAATACGAAATTAAAGCTGCTATCACAGGCATATGCTCTTCCAAAGATGCTGACTTTTCTGGAGATGTTCAGCGTCGGACGCATCGAGCATCTCAATGTTCTCAAACGCTGGAATGAGAACAATCCTGTTGCGTCATTGGCGGCGCCGGTCGGCGTTGGCACGGACGGTTCACTCTTTACATTGGATCTTCATGAGAAATTTCAGGGTCCCCACGGTCTTGTAGCGGGCATGACCGGTTCAGGTAAATCGGAATTTATTATCACTTATATTCTATCTATGGCTGTGAATTATCACCCTGATGAGGTTGCTTTTATTCTGATTGACTATAAAGGCGGCGGACTGGCTGGTGCTTTTGAAGATGAACAGAGAGGTATTCATCTTCCTCATCTGGTCGGCACGATCACAAACCTCGACGGAACAGCGATCCAGCGTTCACTGATGTCAATTCAGAGTGAACTGACCAGACGTCAGAGAATCTTCAACAAAACCAAGAGTAAAACCAATGAAGGCACGATGGATATCTATACTTATCAGAAGCTTTACCGGAATCATCAGGTGAAAGAACCGCTCCCACATCTGTTTATTATTTCGGATGAATTTGCCGAACTGAAAAAACAGGAGCCGGAATTCATGGATAAGCTCATCAGCGCGGCGCGTATCGGCAGAAGCCTTGGCGTCCATTTGATTCTGGCTACACAGAAACCCAGCGGTGTGGTGGACGATCAGATATGGAGCAATACCAAGTTCCGCGTTTGCCTGAAAGTTCAGGATCGCTCTGACAGTATGGATATGTTGAAACGACCGGAAGCCGCAGAACTGAAAGATACGGGACGTTTTTATCTTCAGGTTGGCTACAACGAATTCTTTGCTCTCGGTCAGTCCGCTTGGTGCGGAGCCAAATACAAGCCTCAGGACGAAGTGGTAGTGCAACCGGATGATGAGTTGCTTATTATTGATCATGTCGGACAACCGATCACCAGAATCAGGCGTAAGGTAGATGTTGCTGACAGCGGTATGAAACAGATCGTGGCTGTTGTAAAAGGACTTTCCGACTTAGCGGAGAGAGAGAATATCAAACCGCGTAAACTGTGGAAGGAACCACTGAAGAATCTTATCGGCATAGATGAAATTGTGGCGGATTATCCTCATGAATCAGACGGACAGATTGAATCTCTGATTGGAATGGTGGACGATCCGGCGCATCAGGATCAGTTCCCTATGTATCTTAATTTGCAGCAGTGCCGCAATCTGATGATTGTAGGGGAATCTGGCAGCGGCAAGACAACAATGCTGCAAACGATTCTGTATTACGCTGTTACGCATCACTCCGCTAAAGACTTGAATTGCTATATCCTTGATTTTTCCAGCCGAAATCTTAGTGTCTTCAAGAATCTGCCTCATTGCGGCGCGTTCCTGACAGATGAGTCAGAAGATGATATCATGAGATTTTTATCATTTGTAAAGGAAATGATCGAAGAACGCCGCAAGCTCTTTTCAGAGGCGGAAGTAAGCAGTTTTAATGCCTATAAGGAAATACACGACATTCCATTGATTCTGGTTGTGATAGATAACGTATCACGCTTTGAAGAATTCAAAAATCGAAGCGATATTTTTTCCATGATCGGCGATTTCATGAAAAACGGCGTTGGTTACGGTATTAAAGTGCTGTTTACTGTTGGCCAAATCAACGACTGTCCCACGCAACTTCGCAGGGAAGCAGGCAATAAAATTGCTTTGAGAGCAAGAGACCGCTATGTGTATTCCGATATTCTGGACTGCCGCTGTCGATATGAACCGGTGGATACCCCCGGTCGAGGCATATGCGTGATCGGCGAAGAGTGTTATGAATATCAGACAGCTTTAACGGTTAATGAAGCAAACGAAAAGGAACGCTCCAGAATCATTCGTGAGAAAATTGAACAGCTGATTCGTGAGGATGATTCCGGTTATGCGGCTAAGACTCTGGCGGTGATAGATGATGAACAGACCTATGAGGAATTTTGCAGAAGCTTTACTGCGGAGCGAATTCCGATTGGCTATCATATGGAAGATATGAGAAAGGTGTCTGTTCCCTTGCAGCAACTGGATCATCTGTCGCTGTATTTTGGTTGTGAGCGTACTTTTTCCGTCATAATTAAAAATGTGTTTCACGCGATCAGTCGGGAAAAGGGCGATTTGATTGTAGTCAAAAAAGCAGCTGACAGCTTAATTGAAAAAGATATCAATACCCTTCGGGAACAGTTTAACGGCGTTTTCACTATGCTTGATTGTACTTCTAACGGAATTGAGCTTCTCATCGAACAACTGACTGACGTTATCAGCGTCAATAAGCAATACCGCAACAAGTATTGCCGCGATAACGGGCTTTCCGATTGGAAGAAGCCGGAAGCCATCAAGATGTGGCGCAAGGAATTACGCAGTGTTACTGATCCGCTGTTTGTGTTGTTTGAATCGTTTGCGGATTTGGAACTTGCACTGACGAATGATCTGGCAGGAACACTATCGGCTTATCTGACAGGTTGTAGAGGTCATAATATCTATTTCATCGCGTGCTTTTATGCCGATGATGAAGACAAGATCAGAAAAGTGTCATATCCCGATGGGGAGGATAATCTGGATAATGAGGAAGAAGCTGTGACTTACCGAAGGAAAGAACTGCGGGCGATTACAGAAAACCTGCGATCAATATTCAATCCCAGTAAACTGACACTTCTTTTTGGCGGTCGCTTTGATAAACAGAATATCGCTTCATTGCCGATGGAATATGGGAATATTTCGAATGTATGCAGTCCTGTGAACGACAATAAGCTGCTGATGCATTATCACAAGAACTGCTATCAGTTGTTGATGCCGTGCGGTCAGATGACAGGCTTGTCACAGGACGACGACGAGCAGGACATCATTTGAGACTGGAAGGGTAATAACGATGGAGAAAGTATTGATTAACTTGTTTGTACCGTCAGTGGGAGAAAAATATGATGTCTACATTCCGTTATTTCTCACTGTCGCGGAGATATCTAACTTGTTAGCGCAAATGCTTGGAGAGATTCAGAATCAGCGATATGTTTCTTCTGGACGTGAGGTGCTTTGTTCTTTGGATCAGAAAGTGATTTTGGAGCGTGAAAAGACGCTGCGTGACTATCATGTGCAAAACGGGGAACATTTGCTGATTTGCTGATTGGATTGACAACGTTCGGGATAGTTTTCCCTCACATCAAGCGGAATACACAGCAAATATACAATGTGAAGAGTGTGGTATTGTCCGGCTTTTTGTGTGAATATACTATCGTGTCCGTTCAATATATTTTTCTGTTGGAGGTGTTAAAGATGTGAACGAGAAACTGGAAGAGTGTATTTATCAGTGTGAGAAGCTGAAAATTCAGATGGAACGTGACTGTCAATTGCCGTCTGGTTCTCTTGGCGGAGAAATGTCGGTGGAATACCGGAAGCTCAAGGAATGCCAATTGATGAGAATCAAAAAGATTGCTACACAGTTGAGACAGTTGCAAAATAATAAATTATAAAGAGAGGTAAAATAATTATGTTAGGTGAACTTGTTGCCGGAGTTGGAGAAATAATCGCTATTGTGCAGGGAATAGATAATATCATAAAATTGGTTGACCAGGTTATGAAAGATGTAAACCAGCTCATTATTGAACTTAATTCTGTATCCGAGGGTTCATTTGCTGAGAAATTGGATGTTCTTGCCAAATGGATGCTGAAAGTATTCGGTAAACTGATTGAGTCCTTCAAATCTATTGCTGAAAAAATCAGAAATGCCATGAAACTTAACGAACAGGAAGACGCTAACGGTGCAGCACTTTTGGCAGGAGTTATTCATTAAATTATTATTCTATAATACAAGGAGTAATTAACTATGGCACTTTTAACATTGAAGGTATCGGAAACAAAGTATAGGGACACCCTTCGTAAGCTTAATGACAAAATCAGTGTGTTGGAGGGCTATCTGGGGGATCTTCAGGGAAAAAGAACACAGATAGAAAGAGCCTATAAAGGTCCTCAGGCAGATGATGCAATAAATACAATCAAGAAGAACGAAAAGGTTGTCAAGGATGCCATTGATAAGGTGACGGCGCAGAGAGATCAGATTCAGAAGTATCTGGACTCAATGGATAAGGCAGCGACAGAAATTCAAACTGGTTATAAAACCGCAGCGGATCTTGCTGATCATGTATTTGACTAATTCTGTTCAACGGGGTTGATTTGCATTGCAGGCATTTATTTACAACAGAGTCTGGCTGGAAGAAACGATTAGCCGACTAATCAGTGAACGCAGACAGATTGAAGCAATGCGTGATAATCTCAAATATGCCAAGCGCACCTCCCCACCGAATTGTGCCGCTGAATATGTCAAAATTGACTCTGAACTTGAGCGTTTGGAAAGAAGTCTTAGACAGACGCAGGAAGCCTTAAGTTCATTTATGGACAAAACCGAGCGAAATGACAGGCAAATTCGGGCTTCCTATGAGGAACAGAACGAAAGAATAAGGCATATCTTTGATTAGCGGTCGGTCATGATGACCGTTTGAGCAAAACGGTACATATCCGAAGATTTTTCTTTTCGCATTACAGGCAGGGAAGCAGTATGATTGCTTCCCGCCTGTAATCGCAATTTAGTTTGCATTTAAGCCTTTTTATAATATAATCCGGATATTATAAAAGAGCTTAAAAATTTCCTATCAAAAGTAATACCAGCATGGAAAGGATGACAATATTTGGGAAAAATAATGGTTCACCAAAAAAAGAACAAGTTAATCATAACCAACCAGCTTGTTCCTCCGGAAACACTGAATGAAAAGACCTACAAAGCTGTTAGTTCCGGTTTGTTTGATAATTTCCTGCCGATGGAGGTCAAACAGCACAGGAAGCAGATTTCTTTGATTTGTGTTGTAGAGAATCTGATCCCGCTGACGCAGTATTTCAGTGAGCAGGTGTCAAAGGACAAATTTCTTACTGTTGTGCATAAACTCGCGCTGATCATCAAAGAATGTGAAAGAAATATGATCAACGCAGACAATATCGACATACAGCTTGACCGGATTTTTATTGATGCGCAGAGCGGAATGGTAAAATGTATCTATTGGCCAGTGATGGGAAATCAGCATTCCGTACCGGTGTATTATTTTTTTAAGCAGCTTCCGTATGATGTCAGTTTTTCTCCAAATGTGGGAAGCGCATTCTTCAGGCAGTACATGAGGTTCTTTGATGAAACGAGGGTTTTTTCCATTGATAAATTTGATCAGTATGTAATGAGTCTTTCACGGAACAAATCCACTCCAAATCCGAATCCCAATCCCGGACCTGCGCCAATGCCTTCAGTTGCGCAAATGCCAGCGCCTGCGCAGATGCCCGCGAAAAGTAATAATCTCGCTACTGTAAGCTGTCCTTTCTGCACAACGGAAAACAAACAGGGGGCGCTGTATTGCTGTGTATGCGGATGCAGTCTAGAACAGGCTGTCAAACAAGATATTGGAGGCGATTCACCTACCGGCGGGACTACCCTGTTAAACAACAAAACTGCCGGAACCGTTGTTTTGGATTTGGATAGACCGTCAAAACCGTCTTATCCATACCTGATCAGAGAAAAGACACAGGAAAAAATTGTGATCAACAAGCCTACGTTCAGAATCGGCAGTGAAAAGCAGTACTGCGATTACTTTGTTTTTGATAATACATATATAAGCAGAAGTCATGCTGATATTGTGACGAGAGGCTCGAGTTATTATGTGGTAGACCGGAATTCTACCAATAAGACTTTTGTTGACGGCAGGGTAATTTCCCCTGAGGCGGAAATTGAGATATTTCACAAAACACAGCTTAGGTTTGCCGATGAGGATTTTACATTCTATATTGAATAATCAGGTGATATAATGGATTTTTTGTTTGCGTGTAATTCAGATGTCGGAATTCAAAAGAAGACAAATCAGGACAGTTGTTGTATGAGACAGGCGGAAACTGACAAAGGAAATATTCTCTTTGCTTTGATATGTGACGGCATGGGCGGCTTATCAAAGGGTGAACTGGCAAGTGCGACATTGATCAAGGTCTTTTCTGATTGGTTTGAAAACAATCTGCCCCTTGTTCTCTCCAAGGAAAATCCTCTCGATGAAATAAAATATATCTGGAATCGATTGATGAAACAACAGAATCAGATTATTTCGTCTTATGGGAAGAATTTAGATATACAGCTTGGATCAACCATTACCGCTTTTTTGATTCTTGAGGACGGACAGTATCTGATTGGTCATGTCGGTGATACGCGGGTTTATCGCATTACCGATCAATCAACAGATGTTTTGACTGAGGATCAGACTCTAGTGCAAAGAGAAGTGAATAACGGGAGGCTCGCACCTGAACTTGCTGAGCAGGATCCGCGCAGAAATGTTTTGCTTCAATGTGTAGGAGCCTCCAAGGTAGTGGAACCGGCATTTTATGAAGGAATCGTTGAAAGAAACGAGTGTTATCTGCTTTGTTCTGACGGATTCAGGCATGAAGTAACTACAGAAGAAATAACGGAAAATTTGTCCCCATCAGCAAATAGCGGCGAACAGGATATGTGTGATCACATACAAAAGCTGATTGATTTGAATAAATTCCGTCATGAAAACGATAATATCACAGCAATGTTGATTAAGACGGTGTGAGGACGGTGAAACAAAATGAACTTAATCGGGAAAAAGGTTGACGGAAAATACGAAATCCTTACGTCTATCGGAAAAGGCGGTATGTCAGAGGTCTTTCTTGCCAGAGACAATCGGTTGAATCAGCAATGGGCTGTAAAAGTCGTTCAGAAAAACGCCAGAAATGAGAATAATGAGAGCGTAGTGCAGAGCGCGCTGATTGAAGCGAATCTTATCAAACAGTTCGATCATCCGTCCATTGTCAGAATAGTAGATATCATTGAGGATGAGGACGTTTTCTATATTATTGAGGATTTTATCGAAGGAAAACCGTTCAACAAGATAATTGATGAATATGGGGCTCAGCCGCAGGAAAATGTAGTCAAGTGGGGTATGCAGATC
>JAEEGL016570958.1_pt1 | contig 14765 bp, 17 predicted proteins | sample 9134231 | NCBI WGS metagenome assembly JAEEGL01 (sample SAMN16246548, study PRJNA631951) | gut metagenome | biome: gut microbiome; feature: rumen; material: fiber-attached | host: Bos | place: Iran: Karaj | collected 2018-10 | reverse complement strand
TTAAGCAAAATGCAAGTGATGAAAGCCAATTAGTTGTTGACCAAACTCTTTCTTCTAAAGGGATAACAACCCATGTTGCAGATGCATTTAGCAGCAATGGGAACACATTCTTGCATACAGCAAACTCTATTGCATCTGGTTTTGTGACAGATGAGCAAGCACCAATAAGTTTGTACCAAAAACTTGCTGAGATGCAGACAACCATCAATCAATTGTTAGACATTATTGGAAATTCAACAGGAGTGATGACAGTCACCCTTTCTGATGAGAATGGTAATGTCTATGAACTCAAAGAAGACACAGTCAACAAGATTTATGCAGGTTCTTACATGACAGAAGCTGGAAAGCTCACTGTCAAAAAAGGTGCAATCATCACAAAGAATTTCAGCATAAACATAAGCAACAGTGCACAGACTGGATTGAGGCTTTTGTCTAGAATTGCAGGAAGCAGAACTGGTATGGTGAAAGAGAGCAACCCATATTCTTCTTCAGCAAACACGACTTACCATCCTGCATACCCTAACATGGGTTCTTATGACATTCAAGACAACGCATACAACATGTTGTTGAGATATGACCTAGTCCCAATAAATTTATATGCTGCTGACCCAGATGAGACAGATGGTGTAGTTTCTTGCCAGAATGGATATCAGTCAGCACAATGCAAGAACCAATTCATTAACATGAGGTTCTACGATGTGAGTGGAGACATCCAATTGTACAAGCGTGGACTTGGAGAAGACAATGATCCTAATGCAGACTTCACAGGTGACAGCACAACAGTCACACCGGCATCATTTGCTGAAAGTGAAGTGAACTTCATTTATGATGATGGTCAACAACAAAGTCCAAGTGGTCCAATCAATGAGTCATTTGTGTGGTATGGTGGTTTTGACTCTCAAGGCAACCCCATCCCATGCTCAACAGCAAACTCTCTGCAAAATATGAACAGTGATCTTGATTGTTATATCCATATTGACCATCCATTTGTAGCAAGTAAGAATGACTGGTATTCTAAAGTGTGTGAGATGCTGAACCTTGAATCTGGCACAGAGTTTGCACCAAAGCCAAACAATTTCCAATACACTGGTGTTGCAAATGGTTTCTTGTTCAGATTGACAAACAATAGACCATACACTATAACTAACAACAAGAAGAATGCGACAACAATGCGCAGAGCAAAGAGTGTGACAGCAAAGAACATCATCAATATACAAGCACCTTATGAGTATTGTGTGAGAGAACTTAGTGGGTTGACAGACTCAACAAGTCAAGACTATGTGTTCAACAATATCATTGACATTGCTGATGGTGCAGACACTCTTAACATTGGGATGACTCATAAGATTGGCTACAATCCAGAAGACCAATACCTTCTTGGTGAGAAGACTTGCACATCATATCTGTATCTTAACCCACAAGGCCACAATGAGATACAAGTTGAAGGAGATTCTAGGAATTCTTCTAAAGTCATTGTTGGTGGAGCACAAATCAGCATACCCTTGACATTCCAATACAGGATGACCGACTATTGGGGAAGTGGCGAAAGTGGCACCGGAAGAGTGCTTGGAAAAGCAAACCTGTCAACAGCAAACAAGGTGAATTTGAACTCAATATATCAAGCAAACAGAGTTGGGATAGACATATGGAACAATAGAGACAATCCGGTGTCATTTGACATAGAAATATATGCAACTTACACAGACTCTACAAGCAGCATATCTCCAGACTCTATGGTCCAGTACACTGCTTCAACAATGTCATCTGCAGTCAATGCACTGAAGAACACAAATAAGTCTGTTCTTGGCTCGACTACACCAATTGATGTTTCAAAAGTGTCACCCACTACACAACGTAGATAAAAACAAAACATGGCAACCACAATATTCTACAACAAACCCGTACCATTCAAAAAAGACATGTGTGACAATGTGTCTGAGATGATTGTGCGTGCAAACCCAAAATTGTCAACAAATGCAAAGCTCATGACAAATGGAGACTTTGTCATGTTAGAGAGCTTTGATTCTTGCAAAGAGACAAGTTATTCAAAATATAAAAATGTGAGGACTTATGACTCTAGCAAATACAATTTTGATTTGGCAAAATTTTGGAAAAACACAGACAAAATGTTTGCATACTCTGTGTTGCAAGAATTTGACAACACTACAACGAAAGACTCCTTTGAAAGACAATACGAGACTTTTTACTGGTCTGGTTGTGAATACATTGACTCTCTAGAATACAATGAGTCATTTGGGTTCTTGGCACCATTGTGGATTGATGAAAACCTTCCAGAGAGGTTTGTCATATTCAGAGTGAATGACCCATCTTATTGGAACTTTGTTTTTCAAAATGACAGTGATGTCAGAGACTTAGACTTTGAGCATGACATACTAGATAAATGTGAAATTGTGAAAACCTTTGACTTGACAGAGAACAGCAGACTTGGCAAGTACATAAGAAGATATTGCTCTCAAGAGGGTTTTCCAGAATCTCCATTGACAATGAATGATGAATGGTTGTCATTCAATGGGATAAGCTATTCTACTGGAGAGTTCATCTCAGTCAAAGAACAATATGCAGAACGTTTCTGGAAACACGATGAGACTGTATTAGAGTTTGACAAATACATAACAGAAGGTTTTGAGAGAAATGGTGTGGTTGTCGCTAATCTATTGAACTTAGAATTTTTGTTTGATGATGAAAAAGCAAACCAATATGAGTTCACAAGATATTTTGGCTTGTATTGCAATGTGATTTATGATGGGAAATTTGACATAGACAAAGAAAATCTCTACAATCTTGGGAATGTCTATGACTTCAACATAAATGATTATGACATATACAAAAGTGGTGAATTCATTGCAAGCAATGCTCTTGGTGTGAATATCCCAGCAACAATGGATTTTAATGAGTTGTCTCCAATATTCAGCACAACATCTTCAATGAAATCTGTGTTTTTCGTTGAAGACATTGATGGGCAATTGCACTCAATAAGCAGAACTGTTGACTCTGGAAGTCAACATGTTTTTAGAATGTGTGAACAAAACTTGAATCTTGGAAAGTTAAAAGGCTTTGTTGAGAAAGTTGACTCAGTGACATGCACGTATGAAGACAACACGACCTGTGCATCAATGTGCTTGACAATAGAGTCTCAAATACCTCATTATGCAAAACTGCAAGTGTTCAACAGAATAGGAGGTGTTGACTTACCTGTTGGTGAAATGACATCAATATCAAATGCTTCAACAGAATGTGGTTCTTGGATATATGACATGTTTGTTGGTGATGGAGACACTGAGCATATTGCTAAATCAATATGTGGGTCATTCAATGAGTTGTTTGACATTGGGATAAAGGCATACACATACAAGAACAATGTGTATTTTATTTCTACTAATGCATCACCAGCATACAACACATTTGGGATAAAGCTCATCGATTGTGCAGATGACCAGACAGACTGCATCAAAATGTCAAACTTTGGAATGTTGTTTGGCTCTAATAAATATGAGCATGTCAAATGTGAAGAGAGTTTAGTTGATACCTTTGCTGTTGGTGACTTTTTGCCATCAAGAGCCCACAATGGCTACAGCAAGATTGTTGCCATTGTCCCAGACTATGACAATGCGAAAATTGATGGAAATGAAATCACTTTCCCAAATGGTAAATTCTATGACATACTTTTAGACAGTGCTGGCGTATATGCTGCACGAACAAATGTCACTAAAATATATGAGAGATTCAAGCCAAAATTTGGAAGATTGTCATTCTATCCAGTCAAAGACTTAGAGATGTCAACCTATCATGACACAACAAAATATGGTGACAAGAGTGAGTTAGACTATGAGATGCAGTGTGTCATTAATGGAGGTATATCTTCTAATGATGCAATTGAGACCATAACAGGACTTTCTTTAGATGAGTTGAGTTTCTCATTTGATGGGATAACATTTTTCATTGACTTTGACACAGATGGCCAAGTAATCATTGATTCACATGGCAATGCTTATTCTGTTGAAGTGAGTGGACCAAATGCAAATGATGAGTTCACTGTGTCAATTTGTCTGATAATAGAGAACAGCATGTTCATGTCGTCAACCAGCCAATCATTAGAAGGCTCATTTTTGTTTGACACTTTGTCAACTAATTTGAATGTCCCAATGCTCACTTATTTGAAAAGCGAATATGACAGATGTCATGAGAACCTTAACCCAAACCTTATGCTGTTGTCTAAGACACAGCCTTGGATATGCAATTGGGTGTTGAAGAATGGAGTTGATGTGAGAGAAAAGCCATATAGACTGAATTCTAATCCAGTATTCGGTCAGTATAGTTTCACACCTGACACAACAGATTATGAGCCAACACCAGTCCATTATAACCAAGAATGGCTTTATATTATGGACCAACCACTCATTCGTACAATCAGTGGAAGTATTGTTGACCAAAGAAAAGTGTGGAGCTACATTGGAGAAAGTGTTGACAGCATACAGCATTCTGCAAATGAAAATACTGTGCAATTGTTTGAAGATAGATTAAGAAGTGTGGATGAGAACTGGTTTGATGTGTATTTCAAACGTGACCATATTGTGACAGGTGTTTCAGATTCAAGTCAAGTTGACTATAACTATTTCTCTACACCAGAATATAAGTTGAAATATTCAATCTTGCACAATGGAAGTGACAACACTGTTTCTGAAACATTTTTTAGAGGTGCCAAGATAGAGTTTCTGATGAAGTCTGACTGGGATGAGATTCTTGACAACAACTTAGACACAATAAAAGTCAAGTATGGTGTTGATTTGAATGGGTACAAATTCTCTGCTGTGTGTGTCCCAATATCAGTCACAGATGGGACAAGCATTTCTGATGTGAAGACTAAAGTTATACGCAATGACAAGTTCAAGACAATCACATTGATACAATACCTTGTGAGAAACTATGATGATGCTTTAGACTGTTTCATGAAAAAAGCAAATCCAAATTTGCAACCTACTAAGATGGAATTGAAGAAAGTCACCAGATATGAGATGTACAACGCTTCAACAGATGAAGACAATGCAAAGACACACAAACCAATCACAATAAAAGGCAAAGGGAAGATAATGTTCAGCAACAATCTAGTTCAAGGGCCAGATGACCCAATAGCTATATATGGAGAGAACACTTCATTTGTGTCAGACTTTGCTACATACAACGAGAAAGATGCAAACTTCTATGATGAAAATGGCACCCACACATACTACAAAGAACTTCTTATGATAAACAGCCCGTTGTTTGTAGACACAACCCCATCTGAAATAAAATATTTAGTTGTCAGAATAGAGAATGTCTACTCTGACACCTACATGACAGGAAAAATACGGACAATATCTGATAATGTTGGTTCAAGCACAAGCTATTTCGATGTGATTGACCGTCTAAATGTTTTGATACACCAAAACCACTGGGGCAATATACAACCATGGACAACAAACATGAGCCCGGACTTGTCATCTTACTATATTGTCAACTGTGACTATGAGCAATTCTCTAAAAATTTCAACAAATGTGTGTTTGCATCGATAAAGCATACAGTGAACCATACACAGAAAGAAGAGTTAGTCTATGAACTAGTGAATGAGGATGGAACAGTTGTCTCATCAAATGACAATAAATACCCATTTGCATTGAAGTTCATCGAACCATTAGAGAATGCAAAATATGAATACATGTCATTGTTTTTTGATGGTGAACTAGTGACATATGGAATCTTGCCAAGTCATGCTGCACCAATGTACCGTTATACCGGAAAATTCACACCACTTAGAAATGATGTCTTGTACTTCACAGATCCATATATTGAAGACTTTGCAATGAACCCTAATCTGTCAAACAGCAAAAAGATAAAGTTCTTCACAGAGTCAAGACACCTCAACACATGCTTTGACACAACTATATCTGATTTTGGAATTATCCATGATTTTGCATTTCACCGCACAAATGAGAACAACTCTAACATATTCAAACTGGCAATAGATGAAAAACCACTGTACCCCACATCTAACCGTTTTGCTATTGGAAAAAGAGATGTCCAAGTTTTCAATTCATCTTGGGACCCATGGTACTTCACTAGAACTATGTCAAACACTCTTGAGAATGAATGTCATGGCACATTGTCAATGAAAGAGAACAAAGCATTTTTTGGCTCAAAGTGCTTGACAGTCCCAAATGAGTTCAAATTTGAGACTTTCAGCAATGAAGAACTCAATGGAGATGAAATCCAGACAAGTGATGTTCTTTTCTCAGAAAAACAGTCTCACGTAGAGATGTTTTTGAACATTGAAAATAAACTGGCAAAAGCATTGTGCAGTTCTCTACATGACATGTTCTCAGAATACATAGATGAGCAGTACTCATATGGTGACAAGACTACAATTGATGATGATGTAGAGAGATATGTCAGATTGAATCTTTTAAAATTGTATCAAGTCAACAAAGTTTCTCTGTGGGTGAAAAAAGAATCTGCATCAAGAGAGCCTTATATTATTTGGGAAGGCCTTTTGCTTGATGATGGGCAAAAAGAAAAAGATAGATTGTCTGAGACAAGAGTGTCAGGGATAACATCAATCCCAGGAAATGCATTTGACAGAAAAGTTGTGATGAACACTAAAAGTGGTATGAAATACACTATTGGATTAAGTGTCGAAATCACTAGAAAATAAGTCATTTGAACCAAAGATCATCTTCTGTGAATTGGGCATCTTCTAAATCTTCTAACTCTTTTGTGAATGACTCAAAGTCTAATTCTATTGATCCGAAGATAGAGTTGTTTGTCATTTTCAAAAAACCTCCCCATAATTTGTCAATCTCAGAATGCATTTCTTTAGTGTAAACACTGAATACCTTTGGTTTTTTCTTGACTGTGTTTTTTAGATTTTCGTTGTCTGTGAACATATGCTTTCTTCTATTATAATATTGTCAATGTCTTTTGAAACATCATTGAAAGTCTTATTCAATTCATATATTTTCTTTCTGAGTATATTACATAGTTCTTTCAATGACTCAATATCATCAAGTTTTGTTTTTTCTTCTACGCATTGCTTTAGAATTTCATTGTCTGAAAACATGGCTTATTCAATTTTTTGCTCAACAAATGGATATTGGTACTTAAAGAAGCCCATTACTAGACTTATACTTCTAACCATGTCTTTGTGTATTGACTGATATGAATATGGCCATTTCTGTAAAAAGTCTTTTATCAAGTCATGAGCAGCAAACACACTGTCAGCATAATCAATGTTGTCAATCAAAGGTTTCCCTTTCATTCTCTTGGTGACAAATGCTTCTCTATTCAACAATCCTTGACTGTCTGTCCTGTCAAACTCTTTCAAAAAATGCAACATACCATTTTCTATGAATGAAGTTTCATATGATAGGTTGAACAATTTGTCCCTTATTGATGAATATGCCTCACTGAAATCAAATGCATCTATCACTGGCCAGACTACTTGCCATTGTCTCTCGTTGAACACATTATAGTACATCAATGTGCATAGACGGTCAATCATCTCATGTGATGCAAGATATGTCATGTCTGAATAGAAATTCAAAAGCTCATGCAATCTTACAACATTTTTTTCATTTGCACATTTTGCAAGATATTCTCTGTCATTGCATGACTGTGCATATCCATTTGCAATTGAGTGAGACTTCTTAGGATCAAAATCTTTCATGTGTTTTAACACCATCTCTTTCACATGGCATTGCAAAGTGTTTGACAATATAGTATTACCACTGAACATATTACATCAATTTTCTATATTTTTCTGCATTTTTGTATATGAAAGTCCCATATTGAATTGTGTCCTGTCAACTTTTTATTGTCTGTGAATATTACGCTATAACTTATTATCAAAAATCACCATAATGCCAAATACTCCAACTTATGTAATTGTGTATGTCTATTAAAAATTTCATTATATATTTGAACATATTACATCAATTTTCTATATTTTTCTGCATTTTTGTATATGAAAGTCCCATAGCCTTTTGTCTCTGTGTTGTACACATTGTCAATGACACGCATGTATTCATCGATGCTTGGCTTAGACTCTTTGTTTCTGAACACCCATCTGTCCCAAAGTATTCTGTCTATCACACTGAACCGCCAGTCTGAATACTCTGCATACATTTCTTTTTTATTGCTTCTGTTTATGTCACACCTGAGTTGTCGTGAAGAAGGTTTTGTCATCCCAAAAAGGTTGTTGCATCTTTTCCCGACTGCACTTTTCCCACAGCTGCTCTCTTGCACGGCTTGCATCATCACAATATCCGGATACCATGGATCACATTTCTTCACAAATGCCCAAATGTTGTCATGCGTGGCTTTGGGGCATTTTGTTGTCAAAGCTTCATAGCACACATGAATGAATTTCTCCATCCTTTCTATCTCTTCAATAGTCAGACGCAAGCTGTCATTCTCTAAAATCTTCAAATTCATCTCAGCGAGATGTTTTTCTTTAATCTTTTTCACCTCAACTTTATGGGATGCAACTGACCATGCAAACAAAGAGATGAAGACTAGTGTGAATGCCCATCCACCAACAAGTAATAATTCAAATCTTCTCCCTTTGAAAAGACTCGTGTTCCCATAGACATCTGCTATGGATTTCAAGTCACTTAGTCTCACTACTGTGAATTTCTCTAATATCTTCATGTTGTCTTTTGACATATGTTCTTTTTGCATGATTTCAAATTTTTGAATGTTTGTTTTTTAAAATGTTTGTAGAAACGCTCACTGCTCCAATATCTTATGCCATCACACAAGTGTTTGACATCATCTGACATCTCTCTATAGTCATTGAAAGGCCTTTCACTGTATATCCCAATACAAAACTGTGGGTTGTTTTCAGCATCAAGAGTCTCAATTGTAGTTTTCCATGCAACACTAGTGTTTGAATATCTTTTATCAAACACTCTTGCTATAACTGACATAGAATACAAATTTTTAGTTTTTAGATACACTGCGTATCTAGTTTTCAGATGTCCACAACAACTTTCAAAAGTCTCTACATCTGGCAAACTGTTCAATGCATCACAAATGGGGATACATTCTTTATCCATGTATTCATCGTACTTCATTGTAAAGTAATTTATAATTAATAATAAAAATTAAAAACTTATCATTTATTCATATCACTCATATTGTCTAAGTTTTTATTAATCAGTTTCATGTGAAATGAATGCTCTCGGCTTGCCGCCAATTAGAACTACACATATCCGGTCATAGGATATGGAAGATTCAAATCCGAGATCCCATACATCTTCGTTGTCTTCTGGACAGTCATTTTCTAGTCTTTTTTCCAATAGTTGGAATGTGATGCCGGACAACCCATCAGGACCGCCTAAAGATATACGGCCGGTAGACTGGTTGATCATGGAAAATTCATCATCATACCAAGCGACTTCTAAACGAGACTGACATTCTTCTACCCATTCTTGCGCCTTAATGCTTTCTCGAGCTTCACCTGCATAACAACAACTGATAAGATATTTAGCAAATTCTACATCTGTGACATACCCATAGTCATTAACAACACTTTCAAGTGGAGTGTTCTTGTATTTCCAATCTTCGATGTTTTCCATTTTATTCTAAGTTTTTATTTTCCATTACAAGGTAGTCCCATGCAGAGCTTCCAACTCCTTTTAGTATAGTGTCTAATTCACTCCATATCTGGTCAATCTCAATTTCAAGAATTTTAATCTTGTGATACTCATATTCAATTCTCGCATCGAGTTTTACTATCTTGTCAAGTTTTTTATTGTAACGATTTTCAAGACGATTTATTCGTTTCAAAAGTTTTTCATCCATATCACTCTCACAAATTATTCTTCGGTTTCAGGTTTACCCAACTTGTAATGACACACGATTTTCTCGGTGATTCCGGCATAGTACACCGGAGTCCCGTTCTCTTTGACATATTCCTTAAGTGCATTCAGCGCATTAGTGAAGCTTTCTATCCACCCGATAGAGAATGATGTTGCAAAGCCATAAAGATTTCGTGGTAGGTTTTTATCCTTTCCTTCTCTTAAAAACCAGTTCCCGTCATCTTCTCCGATAAAGTATAGCTGATCTACTATACACACCACAGCACCGCAGCCCCAAAGAGAAATTGCAATATTGTCATTGTATCTGACAACTCTAGGCTTAGCGCCATTGAATATACTGTAGTCATCGGAGTCTTGGTTATAGTGACTGTTCAGCCAGCTAACGATTGCTTCTAGTTCAGTTTTATCATTCATGTTACTAACAAATTAATTATACCAAGGTATTGACTTTTGATTTGATTCTGAATACTTGACTTTTGGTTTATTTGGTTTTCCCCATGTTTCCTCCCAATCACAAGATAACATAAATTCTGGTTTTTTCGGTGGTGTGACATAAACCGCCCACTCATATCCGACAAACCACGTCACCATCTTATGAAAAGCCTCAACCTCAGTATTCCCTTCAAATAATTTGTGATATGCCTCATAACAAGTACGATACCGACCATCTTTCAGTTTTACAAGATAAACATCGTTACTGAATCTTGTCATATATGCCAAAATATCATATAGTGACATTTCTTCTCTGTCGTATCCTTGTCTTGGTAACATAATCTTCACTTTTGATAGTTCATCTCGAAGGTATTCTATATCTTTCGTTACAAAATCACCCATATTCTTTAGTTTCTTTTTTCATAAGTTAATCCTCCCAGCATCTATAGTTTCCATCCTCATCATACATATCAAATGTGACATTATGCTCCTTAAGCCACTTGTCCTTTTCGACCATAAGTTTCTCACAATCTTCTCCGTTGATATATCTTATATCAAAGATATCAGGCTTTTCGTGGTTTTCGTATGAAATAACCTCACCAGCCATATTCAGGAAAAATCTTGAATATGAAGACATGACTTGTTTAACCGTGTCTTCAGTTACATTCATGCCCGGATAGTCTTTCTGCATATTTCTTGTACAAATATCAATTGCTTCATCCAATGTAAGGTCTTTATCGTATCTATTTGTACCAAGTCCAGTTGCTATACCATTGCATAATGCATCTCGACCACTGGTTGTGACATAAATATCACCATGTTTAAAATCTTTTCTAATTGTACTCATATCGCTCACAAATTATTTATCTTATAGAATCATTAAAACATGAACAATCAGGGTTATGGACAATACCACAACGGCCCCCATGTGTAGCTATAATGTCGAACTGAATATAATTGTGCCCCTTGTATTTGAACTCTTTGACAGACCTCACCTTTCCGCGTTCACTCTCCGAAATGAAGCCGTGGCTGTCACCTTGTGTGGATGTGTACTCTATAACGGGCATGCCAGTATCTGTATTGACATCATGAACGCATCCTGTCATAATGGCGAATAATGCTAAAAACCATAACTTTTTCATATTTCTTACAAAATTTGTTTTAATACTATTTTCTTAACTTCATCAACAGCATCATCTGGAGTATAGAACAGACTTTTTGTCTTTATAAATGGTTCAAAATCTTTTCCTGTGCCTTTTGTCCTTTCAATATAAGCAATTCCTTCCCAAAGATAACCGAGATATCCATCATCATCTGCGACTACAGGCATAGCGGTTGCAAAATAATATAGTTGTTCTTCTTTCATCTTATTATAAATTGTTATATTTTTATAATGTCAACTTTTACAAACTTTTCAAATATCACAATATCACCTCCTTGACATCTACATCTTGAGATGCGAGTTCCTTCTTATATGACTCAGCCAAGTTCTTGTAGTACTTCACATCGCTTCCCCAAAAACTCCATCCGAGAAGTACACCTAATCCAATGCAGCTAAGCATCACTAAAATTATTACAATGAATCCATCTATCATAATATCTATAATTTTAAGTTATTTCCTAATTTTCTTCTGAAGTACAACGATAGAATTTCATACCTATTCCTCTTTTTTTACATTATCGCCATCAAGTATTTGTTTAGTCGTATGTTTCTTTAAGATAGTTATTAACCATTTCAGTTTCGCCTTCTTCTGTCCAAAACCTTACAACATCATCAAATATCTTACCGGTTACATCAACCCTTCCACCTTGCCAATAAGATTGAACATCCAATGTAAACCACCCGCCGTCCTTTGTTCTCACCGCCCAAAGGTTGTTTTCATCATAACTTGGACAAGACACTTCCACAAAGAAATCAGTGTCCTTTGCAAAAAGAAAATCACATTTTGAAGACTCATCTTTCCATATATCATACAATGTGGTTTCACCGTCATCCAAATCGAAAGTTATCGCTTTGGCTTCTTCGGATGTTATCACTCTTTCGCACCTACAAACGTAATGTCTTGAAAGTGATGTTTTCCCATCATCAAAAAAATGATATTCCTTTCCAATTTTTGGAACATTGTTGTTTTGTTTTCGTTCCATAATATCCTTGTTTTTAATTATGCATTCCTTGTCATTGTCATATTTCATCTCTTCACTGTCCATTTTTCAAATAAAGTCTTGCTTCTCCAAGAGATCTTTTGATTGCTGCGTTTGCCGCATCATGCCATGCAACATTGTCTGACACTAAATAGCAATGCGCTCTCTTTGTTATCACATCTGAACTCCATTTTTTTCTTTCAGTGAAATAGATTGAGATGTTCACCTTCTTACTCAACAACCAGTCTAACACTTCAGAATAAGTTGGCGCTGCATAGTGCTCAGCATATGGTGCAGTTGTCAGCTGGCCACTCATATTGTACTTCCAGCCAGCATACTGGTCTTCACTTTTGCATTGAGGGTACCCACAAAAGCTCAACTCTTTTGCTATTTCAAATGGGACTCTATCGGTGTAATGTCTTTTCATACTGATTCAATTTTTATCATAATTGAATATAACAAAAATGCATTTAAAATATAAAAACACCATAGATGACGTAGAATCACTTTATACTGTTGAGATATATAAATTATTATCTACAATATATAAATTCATTAGAGGTCATCTATGAATCATCTGGTCAAACTAATGAATATGTCTAAATATTCAAAAATTTTAAAGTCTGAACTTGTCTAAACAATCCAAACTAAATCATCAAGCATTATTTTGATATAATACAGTTTTTGAAAAACATTCATCTAACTAAATATATATCAAATATATACACAAGAAAAAACCATTGCAAATCATTTGCAATGGTCTAATTTTCGTTTGACTTTTGTTTGATTTTTCATTTAGAATTCTGACAGTCCAACATCTTCAAATTCATTTCTCAAATCAAGTACAACTTCACGTTTTCCAATTCTCAAGTCAAATGTATATGACGTCAAATTTGTCTTTTCTGCTCTGAAGTCATTCCAGTCTTTTTGCGTTGGTTCTACAAATGTGACATATTCATCTACAAGTTTGCCCATCACAGATAATTCTATTCTATTTGGCTTGTCTGGGTCATAGACAAACTCTTCTAAGTCAAATTTGTGGCCTGGACACATCTGGTCAACAAACTCTTCAAGAAGGCCCACGAGACTGTCTGAAACGGGCTTCACATCTGAGTCATATGAGAACTCTGTCCCAATGATTTCGCCATCATTGTAGTTGTCTTCACAAATTCTAACATCACATGAATGGACATAGTATTCTGTGATTGACGGGATATTCAGTTTGTCTCGTTTCTCAATAGGGAGCTCATCTAACTCAGACAAGCTTATCTGATTGACTGCTAGTTTTTCATTGAACTTGTTAAGTTTTAATACTTTCATTTTATTGTGCATTATGTTTATCTTGGGTTTGTTGCTTTGTCTACAAGCAGTTCTGGTTGAGCATTGTCAACAATCTCACACAAATGAGAGTCTTTCACTACGTATTGTGAGAGAATCATATTGTGCAGCTTCTCTTCACACAATTGGTTCCACACTCTCAAGTTTGTGATGTCCATGTCACATGAATTGAGCCACCAGTTTCCATTCCCAACAGTCAAGTCTTGTTGTTCTTTCAATGAATAGTACATCAGTGAAAGCTCAGAGTCCATGTTCCTCAAGTTGTCATCGCCCTTGCTCAACGTGTATACCCATAGTGCGCATTTGTCTTCTGATGGCTTCATCATGATGACAAACCCATACCATGTGTCTTGAGACAACATCGCATTGTTCTGCTCAGATAGGTTGAACATCACATCTCCACCAGATGTCCCAACACAAACAGTATTGTATGTGCAAGACACCTTGAACCCACCATCTGAATTCAAAAAGTCCATTGTTGACATTGGAGTGATTTGTGCATCTTTAGTGCAGTTGTTCTTGTAGTCTATATCTGTAATCAAGACATCTTCTTCAACATCTATGATTCGTATCAATTTAGGGTAGTCTGTTCCAGTGAGCCGTATGATGTCATTTGGCTTTATGTTTATCGTTGGTGTTGGGATTCTTATTGCAAGTGTTCCATCTATGTCAAGCAGTTCAGTGACTTCAATCTTTCCACGAAGTGCTTTGGTGTATTTTGGCCTCATCCAGAAAGTTATCATTCTCTCATCATTGCTTGTCCAGCCTTTGTCATATCTGTATATGACTACTTTCTGGTCTGGTTCAACAGACTTTAATGCATAGTGTTGTTTTGATATGACAGTCCATGCATTGTAGATGTTCTCTGTCTGGATTTTAAGTCTTTTGTCAAGTATTCTCCTTACATAGTCATTCTCAAACTTGCCAATTGTGTTGTATTGGTCTGGTTTGCGTGCATCTTTCTCTTGTTCAAGTGACTC
>JAEEGL015227809.1_pt1 | contig 14765 bp, 14 predicted proteins | sample 9134231 | NCBI WGS metagenome assembly JAEEGL01 (sample SAMN16246548, study PRJNA631951) | gut metagenome | biome: gut microbiome; feature: rumen; material: fiber-attached | host: Bos | place: Iran: Karaj | collected 2018-10 | reverse complement strand
TTATACATTTTTATTCAACTCCTCCTGTAATGCGTTTGCTACGTTTTCGAATGAATGGTGGATATCTATTAGCGCTTGTTCGATTGTAGTATCATCTACGATACTTTCTAAAAAGAGTAGGAGAGAGATGGCGTAGTTATACTGTTTATCCAGTTCTGTCTGATCCATAGATATTCTCCTTTAATTCTTCAAGAGTTTCGACTTCAACTTTGTCTGCCCATGTTGTTGTGGTTACTTCCATATCAGCTATGATTGGAATCCTGCCTGCAGGCCAGTCTTCCATGATTCTTTTAAATTCAAAGAATATTTCAGGCGGATCTTCAGGATCCCATTCCCACGATAATTCATCGTGTATCTGCATTTGGAATTTAGTTTTGATATTGTTTTTCTTACAATACTGATACAGCTGTACAATTTTCCATTTGAGGAAAAATGCTGCACTGCCTTGTATCAGCATATTCTTTAGCTTATGCCCGTTAACATTGTAATAGCGTACATGAAAAAGATTCTCAGTATTACTATAGGTAAGAGCACGCTGCTTACAATATTCGTGATAGTTTTTAACGCCTGGAAAGGCTTTGTAATAAGCTTCATTTATTCGTACACACTCCTCATGCGATTTTTCTGGAAACATTTGCTTTATACGAGATAACTCTGCTCCGTAGTTCTTTGCAAAGTTAACTCTTTTTCCGATATATCTGAGGTCATGATATTCAGGATCGGTCTTCTTCAGACCTGGGAAGGCTGCGAGGGTAGTAGCACCGTGTACATCTACAGGTTCCCAAGGCGTATCATCTTCATCGTGATACCAAGTAAATTCTTTATAATGTTTTATATGTTCAGGATTACTTGGATTGAATTCCTCTTTTTGGAATTGTGCTCCTATAGGTGGTACTCTCCAACATTTATATGGCATATATGCTCTGCACATATTCATGTCAGGTTTGCCTAATAGAATTGTATACAATGCTTGGAATCTTAATTCGATCTGCGAATAGTCGAGATATACTAACGCGGTGTCTGTCTTAACGACTTTTCTAGGATGGAACAGTTCCTCACCTTGTTCAGTTCTGATAGCCTTCTTAGGAAACTGTTGGAAATCCGAGGTGATTCGACCACTAACAGTTCCAACTTGATTGATAGTCGTGTACAGAGTTTCTGAGGTTCCTTGTAAGTCTTTGAGGAATCTAAGAATGTATACGGAGTACCACTTCTCCAGCGTCCGTAACTCCTGTAGCAGGGAAATAAACCTATGTACAGGGTTTTCTTTCTCAACGGAATTCTTAAGTAGTTCGAGAGATTCATCATTTGTGCTTTTTACCTCCTGATGAAATTTATCTTCTAAGATCCTTTTTATCATTTCGTGCTGGCCTACAGATATTTCACGACCTGCGAGTCCATAGAATTCCTTTCTTTGTTTCTGGATATATGCTTTCATTTTGATTCTGCAGTTTTCCAGATATTCTTTATCTGCGTGGAAACCTGTTCGTTCCATATCATACCAAGGCAGGATACAGAGGTTTTCTATTTTGATTGCTTCCTCTTGATGCCTGTTCTTGATGATATGAACCAAAGATGCCCATATTTCTAAAGTGTATACAATATCATAATGGGCATATGTTATCAGGTCTTCACGATACAGGTCATTGTAACGAATCATATCTGATTCAACTAATGCCTGGACTTTATGCTGAAGATAGAGTGGGAGAGAGTGTAACCATTCGAGATACACTTCTTTTATATCTTCAGGTAAGTCTGAGACATCGAATATGCAGTCTTTGAAAAGGTCATCTATTACCTTCAGGGTGAATGATTTGGCTTTGCAACCAGCAGGAAGCTTTGCTCCTGACCGATTCAGCATATCTTTAAGCCTATTATTATAGGTCTTAGTAATTGCTGTTTTGTCCTTATTAAGTCGGTTTTCGTGGAGCTTAGCGTTCCTGTCAATATATCTGGTTGCATATTCCTTTAATCCGAGTACAGGACCTCCTTCATTCGGATGTAAGGCATCGTGTCCATAGCGTATATAGAACTGTGTATCTGTCAGATTATCGTCTCTGTATTCATGGCCTATGTTAGCTATCATATGCAGGTCGAATTTGATATTATGTCCCATATACACTTTGAGAGAGTGTGCTACAGAATCCCAATAGTTCAGCACTTCTTCTGAAAAATGTTTATAATTATTTTCCAGATCGAGTACGAATGTAAATCCTCTGCTATTTGGAATATCGAGGAAACCGAATTGTATTACGAAAGGCTTACTATTGATGATGTGTAATCCATCCGTTTCTGTATCGAGTGCTCCTACCTCAGGTTGTACATCTCGTACTACTTTCTTTAGGAATTCGAAATCAGAAGGGGATTGGATAGTCGTCTTCGTCCATAGGAAACGCAACATTGATCTCTCCTAATCTTGGAGCATAAGTATTTCTTTCGATAGCACTTAGACCTCTTCTGAATCTCTCCGTTGGAACTATGTCATAACCTTGATGCTTTATGAACCTTAGTCTGGTCAGTCGGCTGAGTGCTACATTGAGATCCTTATTCTCCATTCCTGTTACTGACGTTAAGATATTTCTTGATGTGGTACTGCACTGTTCAAGTTGCATTATCAGCATCGGTTCTTTGTTATACATATCCTGCAGTGCAGCGATTCCCTCTTCATCGATTTCTGTGAATTGTCTTTCATTCTGGATATATCTTTTGAATCCAAACGTAGGATTATCATAGAGTTTGACGAGGAAATCTCTTGCATAATCTACATGTTCTTTCTTGACGACGATATTCTCATATGATTCGTCAGTACTGCACGTATATGCTGCTACAGCTATTGCTAATCTACTTAACTTCTTCCATGCTTCAGTTCCGAATATTTTGATATGACTCTCATATTCTTTATTCAGCTTATTTGTTACTTCGATTATGTATAACTGAATGTCTCTGTTGATAATGATTTGTTCGGCTGAGCGAGACCACACCCATCTGATTTTGTCCTTATATACTTGTTCTTGAAGAGGCTCTTCAGGTATCCATAACGGATCTATCTGAGCATTACCACGGTCCGGCAGAATGACTATCATATCGTATCTGGCTATGTCTTCAGCTGTGGATACTAAGTCAGTCAGTACTGCTATTCCGTTCGGATAAGATGCTATCGACCTGATATTTCCGTCTTTATTTTTCGGATTTGTCAGAGATATCATTCTTACCATCGCAGGTAAGGTGATGGTTCCAGCAACTCTGGTGATCCTGACTTCATTACTTGAACGAATATCCGTCAGTTCCGTGATCACCGAGTTGTTGGATTTACCAAATTCCTCGAATATTACGAGTCCTTTGTGATTCTGAGGTATTATTCCTGCTCTAGTTTGGAATCCTGTTGCAGTTTTATTTGAGCCTCCAACAAGTCCTGGTATTGTTGCCGAATTGCCTGCAAGACTTGTGAACGTACCAAGTCCATAAAGTTCTCTGAGGGCATCTGCAGTGCTGGATTTTCCAGTTCGAGATTCTCCCACGATGATTGTATCGAGATACGCTCTGACATTTTTAAATGTTCCGAAATTAAACTGGAGTGGAGTATTGTAGGCAAAGTCAATTGCTTGTATAAGTGTGTTGATTCCGTCATAGCCTAAGATACCTTTCACTTTTTTAGTCATCGTGTTGATCTTTTCTGAAAGAGTTCCTGGGATTTCCTGAACAGTTTTTAAGGATTCTTTTATACTGTCTGTCAGTTTGAAATCCGTTACCGAGTCATTTGCTTGTTCAGCATCTAATATGATCATTATTAACTGACGGCCTTTGTATGGGTGAGGGACGAGTTTGTAAGTGATCATATATTTTCTACCTGATTCCAGCTTTGTATCTATTGAATACGCTGTGTATTCCATCGGCTGATGATTGGTAGTGTTTGATGTCTCGAATAAGTCTGTTAAGAATGATTTGAAAACTGTGATTTTTTCCAGTTCGTCGATTCTGACATACTTTTCTTTCTCCAGGATTCCCAGGATCTTTCTGTAGTTCTTCTTGACAACTTCATCTCTGAAATTGTTATCGATCATGTGAAGGATATTTTCAGCATTCGATTCGTCAAGTTGCCATTCCTTGAAATCTCCTACTGACATTACTCCATCTGCTGTCTGTATTTTTTCAGCGTAGAGATGGGAAGGGCAGGAGAATGTAGCTTCTGATATAGCAACTACCTGAACATTACTGCGTACAACTTTACCTACATATTCTGGCGAACTTGCTTTGAGCAAATCCATTACCGGGTATTTCTTTGAGTTTAATTTTTCACCTGAGTACCAAGGTGTCTCTTCAATACATTGTATAAGGTCGGATTTTGTCTTATGATATTTCGTAAAATAGTCAGTTATGTCTTCCTTTTCTTCCATTCCTTTGTGGAAGGCCGTGACTATTTTTACATATGGGGTGTACTTGTAAATAGCATTCGCTACTTTATAAGCTCCCGTTATACCTGCTGTATCATTGTCATAACAGATAGCTACTATCCTGTCTTTGAAGAATTTAGGTGTTGCTGGCAGACATTGTTCACCACCTGTGAGAGTTATAGCGTTGAAGCCCATTGTACGAGCGATAGCCATATCTTTTTCTCCAGCGCACAGGATAGTAGTTCTGTTTACATCGGTGTCTTTCCACTCATTGAAAGGGAGTATAAGACCTGATGGACAATCTTTACGCGATTTTATCTTTGGACTTCCGCCTGGATTATATTGACGTATATCTACGATATGGTCATACATAAATACAGGGAAAGCGATAACATCGTCTGTATATGTGGGAGTCTTTATATGTAGCTCATTGATGACATCTTCAGATATACCAAGATTTAATACTCTTTTCTTGGTAGCTTCTGTGAGAGTCTCTTTATCCCACACATCTATCGTTTCATCGGAGTTGAAACAGCGCTGAAGTTTGTGAGCTACAGAGCTGTTACAACCCAACAGTTTGGAGATCATAGTTATTTCTGAACCTGATTCTCCGCACACTTTACAATGAAACAGACCTTCTTCAGTATTAACATGTGCTGATGGGTGGGATTCCATATACTCTAATCCAGATTCTGTGTGATGCGGAAATGGACAACATACTGGCACTTCCGTTTTTTCATCTGTGATGTCGAAATAGTCCATTAAGAATCCCATGATTTACCTTTCTAGTAGCTTGCTGCTCTTGCTGGTACAGGTTCAGCTGTTGCTGGTGCTGTGAATACTGAATTGATCTCTGCGTCTACTGTTGCTCTTTCTTCTGATGCCTGAGGTTCAAGCTGTGAAAGAGGGTAGAAGCAGTCTGCTGAGATATCTACGATACTGTTCTTTCCTTCCTTGTCAGGGCAGATATCTACTACGAGGCTCTTACCATTTATCATCTTTGTGAGATCTTTCAGCTCGAACTCACCTGTGATATTAAGGTTGAGAGCTTCGATGAATCTTCTCAGCTGGAACCTCGGAAGGTTAGCTTCTGATTCGAAGAGTCTGATCCAGAACTTACCCATGCTTGCGTTTGTTGCCGGGTCTGTGATGTCACACTCTACATTGAGGTAATCCGGTTTTGGAATTTCAGATTTTGGTGTTTTCATTTCAGACTTAGCGATCTTTGCGATGTACGATCCTTTCGGGATTACCGCAAACTGTGATGTGTTCTCCTTTGGGAGAGTGTTGAAATTAATCATTCCCATTATGCGATTCCTCCTTTGATAGCTTCATTGATAGCAGCGTGGAAAGCACTGACCTGAGAATCTACGTACTTCAGTTTCTCTCTGTAGTACTTTTCCATCTCCTTGTACTGGTCTTCGATCCTGCGTGTCTGCTCAAATGCTGACTGAGCGTTCTGCTTGAAAGCGTCTGTCTGGTTGACGGCCTGAGTGAGTGCTTCCTTCAGCTCCTTGATGAGGATATCCTTCTCCTTGTTTGTGAGCTTGGATACCGGAAGGTCATAGCACTCTTCTACAGGTCTGACTTTTTCTCTCGGCTTTCTGGTCTTCTTTGGTGCTTCAGCAACTGCTGTTTCTGTGGTTTCTATTGCGTTGTTCATTTCTTCTGCCATAGTGATAATCCTTTCTTAGTCAATAGTGAGTTTGATGAAGAGGGTCTTGATTACATCAAGTGGAAGGTCTTTAAGCGGAGTGTCTTTGAAGCCTGCGTCTTCTTTGATGACATTCCATACGTTAACCTTGGACTGATGTGAGTCAAGGAACTGAGTGATATTTGTTATGTATTCCTGTCTCTGCTTTTCCATAATTTCAGCAGGGGAAGTACCTTCGTTGAGATATGCTACAAGATCTTTGCACAGGGAAGGGGAGAACTCATATACTTCGCCTTCCTGGAAGATTACATATCTTGATTTGATGACTTTCGCTTTAGGGTGGCTGATGTTATTACCATAAGCTCTGCCCGGTTCTACCATATGCAGTACGAGGTCAGGTTCATACTTGATATCTGCCTGCATGATTTCCTGTTCTCCCAAGGAAACCATTTCGTTCTTTCCTTTGGATTCGTTATACTGGTATTCCATCTTTTCTTTGACTCTTACTGTGGCGATCATATGGCATCTATGATCTCTGAAAAGCTGGAAGAGCTTCTGTTTTTCATCCATGATTTCGTCATCGCCCCATGCTGCGTAAGAGTCGTTTGCATATCTTTTATTGGTCTTCTTTAGTTCTGCGAGTCTATCGAGGATACCTCCTTCATATGACCATGCATGCGATATGCTGTCGTTTATTACTACTTCGGCTCCTGCAGCAAGTGCTGCTTCTTTGAATGCGAGGTAGTTGGTAGGCTTGTACTTCATGTCAGGTGTGAAGTTTCCATGTTTGAACTGTCCGAATGGAACGCCTGCGGATGAATTGATACCTGCAAACAGGTTTACTGAGTTGTTTTCGGTATCGATGTCGAAGACTTTTGTCCAATCTTCCTCTGCAAGGAAATATCCGAGCAGAAGGGCAAGACCAGACTTTCCTTTGCCAGACAGTCCTTCGATCAGAATTGAGGCTTTAGACTGCTCTCTGGTAGCTTCCTGAAACTGGAACAGTGGATTTATGCCCATTTGACTTACTCCTTTCTTCAATGAATTGTTTGTAATTGTTTATTATGTCCGTCTCTGATTTACGCTTCTCTAATAATTTATAGATCTGCTCATCAAAGGTATCGGCTATCATCAGCTCTATGATTTTATGAGCCTTATGTGCTTTTTCTTCAGTTGATGCTATGAATCTATCTTCAGCCTGTTCGATACTTCCGATAGGTGGGAATTTGTCTGTGAAGATAGTTGTTTCAGCTGCGTCTAATGTCAGAGCTTCCTTTCCTGCATCGATGTTGATGAGAAAAACACGAAACTTACCACACTGAAAATCCCTAATGAACTGTCCACGTTGTTTGGCTGGAGTTGCTCCGACTAACATTGCCCAGGTGGTATCTAATTTTTCAGATAATCTGATAAGATACGATGTGAACTTGCTGAAGATGATGATTTGTTCATCTGGATAATCCTTGATGTACTGAAGAATCCAGTCGGTTTTTGGTGATGTACCTTTCAGGTCTAGCAGGCCTGGGTCAAGGCATATCTGTCTGTATCTGATCAGTCTGTCGAGTGTTCCTGTGGTAACAATCTCTTCAGTTCTATAGGTTTCCTCAAGTTCTTTTAGATATTTCTTCTGTTCTCTGGTAGGGGAGAGTTTTACTTTCTGATAAAATTTATCTGGTAACCAAGGCATTACATCTCTACGTTTTCTTTGTGTAGAGAATTGATTCAGGATTTCTTGTAATTGTTCTGCTTTGCCTGGTTTAAATTCATCATAGGTTTTGAATCTTCTTGGTCTTCCACCTTGCCAGATGATGTTATCTTTGATGTCAAAGTATTCGTCTATGAATTTCCAATAGGATCTGTATTCTTCAGGATATAGAAATTTGAGAATACTGTAGACATCATATGGTTTACCTTGAGCAGGCGTGCCTGTTAGTGCGAGACGATAGGGGATATGTCTTGTTTTAAAGACTGCCTGTGCATTTGCTGACTTTGGATTCTTTATTTTATGAGCTTCGTCCAGTATTACCATTTTCGGTTCTCTGGAGAGGATAGGTTCTATCAGACCAGAGCGGGATGCTGTCTCTTTGAAGCTGTCCAGACTAACTACTAAACCATGGGTCCACTGACCAATAGCTTTTAATTTGTTCGTCGGTGTACCAGTACAGACCACACAATTTTTTCCAAGCCATGTTTCGTATTCTTCTTTCCACTGATAGAGGGATGATGCTGTCGTGATGATGAGTATCCTCTCCTCCTGCAGTCTCCTTAACCGAATTACTTCCAGCGCAGTAGGTGTTTTACCTGTACGCTGTTCGTTGAAGCAGGCTGAGAAGGGGATAGAGGCAAGAAATTTTGCGTCACTTCGCTGGTATGACCTCAGGGATTTCGATTCCATCGAGTGAGTACACCTCCTCTTCATTTTCTTCTTTTACGGTTTGTTCAAAGCTTGGTTTTGGCACGTTTGGTGCGTATTTCTGTTCACTATTTAGCGGGACGTATGTATAAATAAAAACAGGTCCTTGCTTATTTGCTGCCATCTCATCAATTTTGGTGAGGGCATTAATAAGCTGGGCCTGTCCTACTGATTTCGAGTTAGGTGCCTTATGAATAATCTCATTTATTGAAGCATTACGAATTAAGTTCATTTCTGAACTGATGTAATCTGCCATCTGAGGATCTGTAAGGAACCATCTCCATATAAGAGCGTCTTTTATATGTGTCTGTGCTGCTAATTGATAATGGTTTAGGTAAAGGGCATGTTCACCTAAAGCCATATATTCTTTTTTACATTCTTCAAACTGTGCTTTCGTTAATTGTTCCATCTCCGAAACTCCCTAATTTTCTTAATTTCTCTAATGTCTTAAGGAATTTGACTATTTCGTAGTCGTCGTCTATGTTGCATCGAGGAAGTGGGGTAAATGTATCCTTGTTCCTTTCGATGAATTGAGTAACTCCTTGTCTTGACATTCCTATATATTTACCTATGTAATTTGCAGCCAGACCTTTTATATTTCCGATCAAGATCATTTCTCTCTTTGTTGCCTGAAAGTAAGTGTCTGACAGCATGGCCTGTGCAAGCGGTTTTATGATTTTTTTATCCACATTACCGAATTCACATACCATATCTATACAATCGAAGATGTCTATACTTTGGTGACGCACATTATAGACTTCGATACAATATTGGTATAATCGTATTTCCGCCCATCTGCGATCATACTCTGATAAAATCATTTGATTCCTTTCTTTAAACCTTTACTATGCCCGAAGCTGCGGAAAATCGCGGCGGGATGGAGGACTGGGAACGGTGACTATGCTGCGCGCGAGCCAGATGAGGAACGAAATCTGGCGAGGGCGAGGCATTGTCACGGTTCCCGAGTCTCCATCTGCCGGATTTTTCGTTCGAGGGCTGAAAGCGAGCACCGTTCTCCTGTGAGTCGGTGTGAGCGTTCCTAGTCGTTGTATCTGTTAAGTTTTCAACTGTAACATCCAGAGTATCCGTTGTTGATACCTTTAAACTGGATATCCTAAAGGTTTGTAAATTAAAAAGAGGGTAGACTTTTAGTCTCTCCTCTATAACCAACTATTCCTAAAATCATAATTTTTAGGAGAAATTGATTATAGATTCGAAAGTGTACCATTATTTTATTATGATTTGTGATATATTTCAAGTGCATTTATACTAAGAAGAATTGACTGGAATGGATGATCATGAAACTCTTCCAGGGATCCATGCTGCAGGCAGGCTGTGAGCACGGGTTGGCGAGCGTATTACCTGTGTTACTTGGTTGAAAGTCCTCTGTCCACCGTATATATGCGGTGAGAACTGCTTGACAAGTTGACTTACAGTGTGCATGGCTGGGCCCGCGGAATCATCTTCTCGGAACCTTTCTTGCTTATCCTGATATCACTCAAATTGTTAATTGTGAGCCTTCTTTCGAAGTGTCCTATAAATGCTAGAGCATCGCTTTTGCTTTGCTCATTATGTCTATGTTGAATTTTTCATTGTACTTCCTTATTACTTTGTTTACAAAGTCTGGTTCTATGGCTTTGTAATATGAGATAAGTCCTAACATTTTCTGGACATCATGTTTTTCCCATTCATCTCCTACTGTGCAGAAGTTGAATATCATAGCTCTGAATTTCTGATTCTTTTCGTGTCCGACTGAGAGCTGATTGTCTTTGTTGACGATGATTCCTAAGTGATAGTTCCTCCCTGCTTTACTGCCGAATCGGGTTTTTTCATTGTTAACCCTGAAAGGGACGTTCCATTTTCTGAATGTGCCTCTGATTATCTGCAGGATCTCTTCTGGATTGAATTTTTCTTTGCAGCTTATTGTGATGTCATCTGCATATCTTGTATACACATAATGGTGTCCTTTGTAGTTATGCAGTTTTTCAGTTAGCTCATGATCAATTGGAACCATCGCTAAGTTTGTGAGAAGAGGTGAGAGATGGCTTCCCTGTGGCAGAGTCCCATTCAGGAGAGCTGCTCTTATCAGATCATCAAGATTCTCTTCTCCGATGTATGGGAACGGGAAGACTTTTAGGAGCATAAATTTCAGCCAGGTACCTGTGATGGAATTGAAGAAGTCTTTTAGGTCAATCTGCAGATACCAGTTTGACTGATTTCTCTGATGTGTTTCCATCGCTGTTATTGTACTTCTGTTTTTCACATATGCGTGTGCTGCTTTATGTGGGAGGACCTGGAGCATATCCTCAATAATAGTTTTATAAGTAGTCTGAGTAATGCTGAGTAATTCATCTGGTGCATCAATCTGTCTCATCTTGTGAGGATTTGATTTCTTTGGGATCTGGAAATGCCTGTAGTGTTCAGATGTATCAAAATCATCTGGCAGTTTTACAGTTTCCCACGGGATAGTCATGCGTGATACCTTCTGTGCTGCAAGTCTTTCTGCATATTCAGACGGTATCTCTTTTGTGATTTTCTTTCTTGTTACGGCAGCTGTTTCAACTGTGAGGAAAGGATTCTTTAATATATCTTCCCACGTCAGCTGTCGTCTGGCTGAGTTAATCAGAAATGTCAAATACATAGCTTTGTCCTTTCTATTACAACTAAGAAGTAGATAGCATAAAACATGCTGCAGGATGGATCCGGAACTTCAGGTTAAGATGAGGATTTACCTTATTTAATAACATCTGTCGGTCTTTACAATTGTTGGAATTTCATGCTCTTCCTGTAAAGATGCCAGATTCTGATCTGGTTGAGCTGTTAAACTCTGAGATCTTTCGGGATAAACGTCGTCTTCTGCCGTCATCTCGGCCTTCCTTCCTTGCTTATCTTTATTTCGCTTGAATTGTTAATTGCAAGTCTCCTTACGGAGTATCCTTGTAATAGTTCAATCACATCGCTGTGAATGAGTAGCTGTATGGGTCACAAATTATAAGATGTTTTGTTGGCTGTTTGTTTATATAATTTGTGAAGTTTACTATGCCCATGATTGAGCACATTTTAACAACAGGGGACACGCTGAGTTCAAAACCACAAGCTGATACTGGCGTATTTGCCTGAGCCTCTTCATGTGTGAAATTCAGAGATTCTTTCAGGCTTGCTTTTTGTTTCAGGTTTGTCCAGTCTGCGAAGTAGCACTGTCCTTCAAGTAGTGTTGTTCTGAAGTCGAACACAGCTTTTACTTCTGGATTGTACCAGTTGGCATCTACTATCTGATTTCTGACCTCAACAGAATCAACACACATAAACACAAAACCCTCAAGAGGCTGTCCTTCGTATTTATATTTCAACTTTACTGATTTCTTGAGGACTGGATTGATCTTTGTCAGGAGCTTGAGAAGTCTGACTGTCTTTGGCTGTCCAACGTCTTCTTCTGTGTAGAGCTGATTTGCGATATTATGTGGTTCTACATCATCGAAGTCCCAAAGTACCATATCTTGAACTCCATACCTTGCCAGAAGTTCTGCTACGTTACTTCCTATGCTTCCGCAACCTATGATGTGACATCTGTCTTTCACATTTGCAGGGTTGAAAAATTCGAGTGATTTATTTAAGTCCATTATTTGCTCCTTTGAATATAGGGGTTACTTTACTGAAGTAGCTTCCATAATCATCTTCATAGAAAGAACTCTGTCTTTCATATGGTTTGGCTGTGATTGGTCTTTCTGTGATGGCATTCTGTTCAAGTTCATCTATTGCCCATGCTCTCAGATCTTCTCCACTTTCGCTTATGATCTGGAGATTGATGTCATTCTTATCAAACATCACCTGCTGATCGAAATCGTAGAGGAACATACATAATTCCATCTTTTTATTCATTATGAAGAAGATGTAATAATCTCCGTCATCTACCTTTGCGATAAGATCTTTCTGATATTTATCATCTACGCCTGAGCTGAATACATTCATGTTTACATGGCTGTGTCCATGCAGTCTCAGGTCTTCGATAGGGAAGTTAGGATCAAGTATGAGCTTTGTCTGCCATTCAGCAAATTCTTTCTCATCTGTCGTAGTAGATGTTGCTGAATTCCGCTGAGGGAATACGAGTATGTCGTATATGTAATACGTATTTGTCTCTTTGTCTCTGTTAACCAATCCATGCCAGCTGCATTCAACTGCTGACTGGTTGACGAGTTCAAGCATCTTGATATAGATGTCAGCTGTTACCCGAATGATTGGTTTCTTGATGTCGTCCGGTATTTTTGAGTGTTCCTTTACAAGGTCATCTATTTTGAAGTCTGACAGAGGGCCTCTTGTAAACCAGGCGAGCTGTTCGGTCAGATCTTCTATGAATTTTGTTTTTTCCTCAATGGTTGGTCTAAGTCGCTTCATAGTAGTCATTCCTTTCTATTACTTCTTCGGTTGTGAACATTTCTCCTGTTGTCTTATTTCTCCATACTCTCGCGGAGTGTTTCTTTTCTGATAATGTACACATGAGTTCGTTAACTACACAGCTGTCATAGAAGTTGAGGTTCATTACAGCCTGAGAAATCTGCTCGAATGCACCTATGTAGTTACCTGTTTCTGCAGCCTGTTTTACTGCACCAAGATGATTACCGAAGCAGTGGAATCTCATGATATGAGGATGTGGAAGTGCAAGTGGAGTTGGATCGAGTTCTCTGTCAGCTATTGATATTCTGAATGTTTCAGTGCTGAATTCCAGAGAGCATTTTGTCATCAGCTCATATTTTCTTCCGAGCATTATTTTTATAATGTTCTTCCACATAGTATCTATGTAGTCTTTTGTAAGGTATCTTTCTGCAGGTAATTCTGCGAAGTAGGTGATAGGCGCTTCGAATTTGAGAAGCAGTGTCATCGCTCTTCCTGTTCGTCCTTCAAATTCTTTTATATAAGGATGTTTCTTAAGATATTTGAAGACAACTTTTGTTTCCTCATCATCATCGTGCTTGGTCTTGAGGAACTCAATGTTTTCATTTAATTCCCTGATCTTGGAAGCACTGCCTGTGATTTCCTGCTCCCAGTATGTGATATTGGATCGTTCCATCTCGATGTTTTCCATCAGTTTCTTTATCTGTTTATTTGTATTACTGCAGATACACGCCTGGAATGCTCTGTACTGGGCTTCGATTACTGCATCTGAGGTTAGATATTTTACTAATGCACCTCTGAAAGTTGTAACATCTTTAGCGAGAAAAGCTTTGATAAGTGTATCTGCAAGCTCGTTCTCTCTTGGGAATAATGCTGCCTGCAGTTCAAGTAGTTTGAAGAATGTTTCAACTGACAGCATCTTGTTTGTGTAGACATATAACTTCTCATCAAGAGGACAGGTGAATATCCTCAGAAAGTGCTGAGGAGACTGTTTCAGATTATCTTCTGCGGCTTTCAGAAAGGTTACAGTCGAATAATCTGCAATCGAGAAGTGTGTGCTCGGTTCCTGGTTTATGATGAGTCCATAATCATTATCTGTTACTCCTACATAATTTTGAAATGAGTAGGAGTTTTTATCGAGATAACACATTACGGCTTTTCCTGACTTATCTTTTGATAATGACAGTATTTTTACCATTACTCCGGCTATATGCATCAGCAGATAGTTCTGGTACCACTGTAATCTCCATTTTTCTGAACTGATGACTTTTGATAGTTCAGATGACATAGTTTGAAACGTACTGTACATCTGTGAAAGCTCTTCTTCATTTGATGGGATATATGTTAAGCCTTCAAACATTTTTATACCTCCTTTGTAATGTAATAATCGAGAGCAGAGAAGATGGTGCTCTGCTCTCTGTTATTACATCACGCCACCGTCGCCCTTTACGACAGCGATCAGTATGCAGTCTTCAGTGATGCCGTGATCGGTGAAGCTCTTGTTCAGTCCTTCTCCACCAACTGCCAGACCGTCAAGATGGATACCGCCTGTGCTGTAGTCGATACCATTTTCATCGAGAACGCTCTTCAGGGTTCTGGAAGGATCTACTGTGATGCTCTTTCTGTTTGTGTTGGTGCCAATGATAACCTTGATCATGTTGGTTCTCCTTTCTTAGATTATTCTACTGTTACAAATGTTACCGAGTCTCTTACATCGGACTCGATTTCTGCGATGGCTTCCGCACCATCTGCTACGTTTTCCTCTACAGCCTTGAGCTTGCTGAGCACCTGAGCAAAGTGTCTGATGACTTCTTCGCGCTCTTTCTCAGGGTCACTGTGGTTAAGGACTGGGTTGTTCATGGTCATGAAGAGCTTTCCATTCGCGTCTTCTGAACAGAAGCAGATCCCGTACTTGCTG
>JAEEGL011185838.1_pt1 | contig 14765 bp, 11 predicted proteins | sample 9134231 | NCBI WGS metagenome assembly JAEEGL01 (sample SAMN16246548, study PRJNA631951) | gut metagenome | biome: gut microbiome; feature: rumen; material: fiber-attached | host: Bos | place: Iran: Karaj | collected 2018-10 | reverse complement strand
TAATCCTCCTTTCTATCGTGGATTGGTAGAATTATCTAAATTTAGTGAAGGTATGGCTTGTATAAAATCAGGTGATAGTATTGATTTTATAGATACAAAAGGTAAACCTTTATTTGGTAGTTTTACAGTAAAAGAACTAGGACCATATCATGATACAGATCCATATACAGTATGGACTGGTAATAGCCCATATTGTGATTGTGGTAGTTTTCATAATGGATATGCTCGTGTCCAAAGTAAAGAAACAAATAAATGGAATTATATAGATAAAACAGGAAAAGTATTACTTAGTGAATGGTATGACGAAGTATATGACATGACTCAAGGTATTGCTAGAGTAAGAAATGGCAAACAAATAAAAGAGATATATGTCGGTATGGGTGATTATCAAGTTTCTAAAAAAGGTGGAAAGTACGTATGTACTAAAGGCCCTATAGAAATAAAACTTGATAGACAACCTGTTAAAGAATTTAATGAAAGATATATATTATGTATTAAAGAAGATACTTATTATATATATGATAAATTTAATGATAAATATATGGAATTAGGTTATTATCAAAATATACGTTATACTGACTATATTATATATGATGGTAATGAAGGTATATATTGGTTAGTATATGGCGATGAAATAATTGATATAACAACATATTATAAAAATAATTTACAAGATAGAGATACATTAACTGTATGTCCTGGTATACCAGGATTATTACCTCTAGATGTATTTATGGCTTTAGATCATGCTAAAGTAGATGCTAAGATGCGTGAAATAAAAGATATGTATCTAAAAAAGCATCAACAATTACAAAATCAAGCTTCTAAAGAAAAGCTAGAAGAAGCTAAAAAACAATATGAAGAGGCAGAAAAACAAAGATTAAAAGAATTAGAAGAAGCATATAAAGAAAAAGCTGAACTTGAAAGAAAAATTGAAGAATTAAGTATGCCTAAAGCACCAAAGAATAGAAGACCAGTTGAAGGTGAATTATTTATTCAAGTTGGTGATCATTTAGAAATAAATCCATATTATATAAATGAAGGTTTAAAATTCTTTGATTTAAGCTTATTTAGTTTTGATAATGTTAAAATGAGTGATATTGATTTTAGTTTTTGTAACTTAAGTAAATTTAATCCACAAACAGTATATAATAAAGACTTAAGCGGTTCTAATTTTGAATTTGTTCATTTAGATCCATTAATTAATTTTGAAGGTGTTAATATAATTGGCTGTAGATTTAGTCAAGATACTGATCCAGGAACATTAGATTTCTTTCCAACATTTGATAAAGCTATATTTGATGATACAACAACATATAATGGTTTCCCTATAAGAGTTATTATGGAAGAAAAAGAAAGAGAAAGACAAAGAAAAGAAAATCCTGTTGAACCAGAAATACCTAAATTAAAAATATAAAAGAGGTGTATATATGGAAAATGGGAATCAAAAACTAGAAAAAAAACAAGGCCTAATATTCTTAGGTATATTGGCTATTACTATTTTATGTGCATGTTTAATTATATTTCCTTTAGTGAAGAAAGAAGATAGTCATAATAAGCCAGAAGAAGAAACTGAAAATCTTGTAGATGTAATTAGTAAAAACACAGAAGAAGAGATTACCGTAACAAAAGCAACGGAAAAACACGACCAAACAAAAACAAATAACGTTAAAGTTAGTATTAATACTAATTCTGTCACAAAACGTAGAACTGTAACGGCTAGAAATGGTCAAATTATACAATCTTGGACTGAAGTTATAAATCCTATAGAACCAAGTCAAATTCATAACAAAGTAAGCAATAATCTTTTAGCTGAAGGGTTTAAACAAGTAGACGGTTCAATTAATCAAAGTAATTTTATTAACTCCAGATATGTAGAAGTAGAAGTTTTCTATAAGAATGGGAATACAAGGTATACAGTACCTTATAGTGGCAATTTTAAAGAAGACATTTCTCTTGTTTTAAAACTAATAGATAAAATATATGAAATTAGAGATTCTGATGCACTATTAGCAAAAACTGTAACAATTACCAATATACTAAACGATGAAAATGTTAGCTCACTAGATTTTAAATATAAAAACCACAGTCTGACAATTTTCAAGAGTAACGATCATTTTTCTTTTTATTTTACTTTATCTAATTCCTCAAATAATAATTATCCTGACATTTCCCCAGTGCGTGTGGGATTAACTGCAAAGAATAATATAGCTTCATCCAAATGGGAAAGCATAACTGATATCTACGTCTTATTAATGTCAGATATTATAGATCGCATAAAGTATAGTGATTATTTATTAAATCGTAAAAATGATTTTGGTGGTATCCAAAATATTCAAATATCAGACAACGTAAAAGGATATAAATATATTTATAATCTTAGTGATAGTGTATCTTTAAGTAATTATATAGAAAAGAAATCATCTGGTGGAAATAATCATGAAATTTCGGTATTATTTTCTTCATACAAATTTAATGATACTTATGAGCAATTTATTACTGAAGACTTAAAATATTTTAGTAAAAAAAGTAGCAATGTTTCTCCGAGTACGACTATTATTAACAAAGTAAAAGAAGAAATAAAGACAGGGGAATTTGCTCCTATAAGAATAGCAGATAATGTTACTTTACAAATTGAACATATTATAAATAAATATAAGAAAGATGAATATACTTTTAAATACACAATTAATAAATAAACTGATATTTAACTATCAGTTTTTTATTATGTTATAATATTTCTTGAGGAAATATTATGGAACAAGATATAGTTTATTATTCAATTATAGAAAAAGATAATACTAATGAACATGAACAAGCTATTAAGTTATTAGAGTCAATGTTGAAAAGGTTTAACTTATCAACAACAGAAATAATTAAGAATGAATATGGAAAACCATATTTTACTAATAATATTTATTTTAATTATTCGCATTCTAAACATTATATAGCGTGTGCTATATCATTATCTGAAGTAGGTATAGATATAGATGAACCAAGAATAATTAATGATGAAATATCTAAAAGATATTTAGATAATGTAGATGAATCTAATAGACTTAAAGTATGGGTTCAAAAAGAAGCCTATAGTAAACTAAAAGGCATTGGTTTTTCCATTGACTTTAGTACTATTAATTTATCTACTATAACTAATAAAAATATGCTTATAGAGAATGATAAATATATATGTTCAATATATTCTGATAAAGATAATATAACTTTTATAGATTGTTATATGTTATAATCTATTTGTTGGGAAGTGATACTTATGCGTTATATAGAAATTAAAGATGCAGATAAAATAATATATAGTTCTCCATACGTAGTAAAAAATCCAAGTCAAAATAAAAATAAATGGGCTTCAGTATTTGGTAATAATAATCCAATACACTTAGAACTAGGTATGGGTAGAGGAGAAATGTTAGTTAAACTAGCAGAAAAGAATCCTAAAATAAATTATATTGGTTTAGAATTATATCCATCACAAATGGTATCTGCTACTAAGAACCTATCTAGTAAGAATTTAAAGAATATTAAATTAATATGTGCAGATGCTGCTAATCTATTAGATTTCTTTGGTAAAGAAATAGATACTATCTATTTAACTTTCTCTGAACCTTGGCCAAAAGAACAAGATAAGAAAAGAAGATTTACTCATGAAAATTATCTTAAATTATATGATCGTATATTTAAGAAAAATAAACATATTATATTAAAGACAGATAATAAAGGTTTATTTGCATACTCTTTAGAAACATTATCTCAATATTGGTATTCATTTGATAGAGTTAGTTTAGATTTACATCATGATGAAAAACCAATACCTAATGTAATGACAGACTTTGAAACACAATATTATAAAGAGGGTAGACCAATTTATTATGTAGATGCTTCATTTAAAGGATAGAAAAAACGACATTTCTATCCTTTTTAATGTTATAATATAAAACAAAGAAGGAGGACGTATGAATTATTTAAATTTAAACACTAAACCACATATTATTATTAATAAGAAAATACATACTATTTTATTTGAAAGAACTTATTGTTTACCATACAATAAATTAGATGTATTTAAAGTAAGAATATTAACTAATTTATTAACATTTACTACTAAAGATTATCCTTTAGAAAATGAATATAATAAGGAAAAGACTAAAAGATTAATAATGAATCTAAGTGCTGAATATCGTACTAGAGGAGATAATTTATTCTTTAGTTTTTATCTAACTGTACCTAAGGAAGGTATTACAGAATCATTTAATTTAGATAAAGCATTTGAATTATTTGTTAATAGTATATTTAAACCAAATGTTACTAATAAAGCTTTTGATAAGAAACAATTTGATAGAGAAGTAAGTATAATGAATTCTGACTTAGATGAAAGTGTTAATAACTTCTATAACAATGTTTATGAGAAGTGTATGAAGTTATATGATGATCAAGAAGTATTAGGTATATCTTTACTAGATTATAGACATTTATTAGATGAATTAACTCCAGAAGATATATATAACTATTACTTAGAAATAATTAACTCTAAATCAGTTAATATTATCTATGGTAATACATCTAAAAATAGAATAATTGAATTATATAAGAAATATAATCTATATGAAGAAAGTAAGTTTAAAATTGAAAAAAAATATTTAACTTTATTACCTAAATTTACTAAGTTAAAAGAAAGTAATGATCATAGTGATTATAATCAATCATGTTTATTCTTTGGTTATAAAGTTAAAGATTATTCTTTAGAAGAAAATAGATATCTTAATCTAATAGGTGAATTAATAGATGGTAGAGAATGTCGTATGTTATTTAATGCTTTAAGAATAGATAATCAACTAGTATACCATTATTCAACTGGTGGTACTTTATATGCTGGTGGTTTTACTATATATGTTTATTTATCTAAACATAATAAAGATAAAGCTATTGAAGTAATCAATACTACTTTTGAACAATTAAAGAATAAGGACTTATTAAAAGAAAATATTAAAAAAGTAGTTAAAGGTTATGAATATGAATTAATATATGAACTAGATAGAAATAATACCCCTTATAGAGATTATTGTGCTAAATTATTTCAACAATTACCTGGTTTTAAAGAAACTAAAGAATTCTATGAAAATATTGATTTAGATAAATTTATTGCATTCTTAAATAGAATTCAATTAGATACTATCTTATTTATAGAGGGGGATAAAGATGCCTAAGTTTAAAATAAAAAAATTAGATAATGGAATTACACTATTAATGTGTAATGATCCAACTAAACATATTGTTAATATAACTATAACTACTAGATATGGTGGAGCTATTACTAAGTTTAAAGTTGGTGATAAAGACTATACTGTAACTAGTGGTATGGCTCATTTTCTTGAACACTATTTAATTGAGTATTCTAAATATGGAAATGCTTTTAAATATTTTACTCAAGATAAATATGCTGATTTTAATGGATATACTTCTAGTGATTATACAGACTTTTATGTTGAAACTCCTCATGATTATTTAGAGTTATTTAAAGAATTATTAGATATAGTTAATAAACCAGTATTTACTCAAGAAAATATTGATAGTAATAAACCAGCTATTATTGAAGAAATAAATAAAAAAGAAGATGACCAATATGGTAAATTCTATTTCTTTACTATGAATAATATCTTTAAGAAATTAAAGTTTAAACATTCATTAGGTACTAAAGAAGAAATACAAAATCTTAAGGTAGATGAAGTTAAATTAGCTTATGATGCTTTCTATAGACCTGATAATCAAACAATATCTATATCTGGATGTTTTGATGAAGAAGAAGTAATTAAATTAGTTAATAATTACTTTAAGAAAGATACTAAGAGAGAAAAGGTAACAGTTAAGAAAGTTAAAGAACCATTAGAGGTTAATAAAAAGTATGCTGATATGTATGATAAAGTACATGATACTTATACAAGAATTACATATAAGTTATCTTTAAAAGGTTATAAACAAAAAGAATTAATTAAATTAATGTATTATCTAGGTATATATTTAGATAGTTGTTTTGATGCTTCTAGTGAAATATATCAAAAGTTAGTAGAAGATAAAGTAATCGAATATAATATTAACTATGGTTATGATATATTTAATAATATCTTAATGATATATTTTACAGATCATACATTAAAATCTAAAGAATTTATAGATGGTATTACTAGTACAATTAATAGTAAAAAATATGATGAAGAATTCTTTAATTTAGCTTTAAGTAAATCATTAATATCATTTGTTATTAGACAAGATGATCCTCATAAGAAGATTAGACAACAACAATCATATTATTTTGATTTCAATTATAAAAAAGAAATTAAAGCTAAAGATTATGAACAATTTAATTTCCAAGAATATCAAGAATATATTAATAAATTATCTTTTGATAATTATGGTGTAACAGAAATGAAACAAGAAGAGAAATAAGTTTAACTTATTTCTTTTTCATTGTAAAAAATACTTCATTATACTATAATTATTTTAGAGTAGAATAAGGTTTTACTCTTAACCATATTTTGGAATGAAGGAGTGATTAGATTGTTAAAAACAAAAGTTGGTTATAGCCAAAATGCTGATGCGTTTCAAGCAGGTTTAGAAACAGCAAAAATGGCTAATTTTGCTGAAGCAAAAGCAGGTTTACTTTTTACTTCATGTGTTATGGATCAAGCCAAAATACTTGAAGGTATTAAAAGTGAAGGAAAAGGGCACGTATTAGGTTGCACAAGTTCTGCAGCTATATGTACTCAAGATGGCTATTTAAATGCTGAAACAGGCTATGCTGGTATGATGACATTTAGTGGTGATGTTGAAGTTGGAGTAGGAGCTTCTGAAAGAAAAGAAGATGAAACTCCAAGAGAAACAGGTAGAAGAATTGCTACTGAAGCCCTAAGACAAATCAGTACTAATAGACCTGAATACTTCTTTATGACTGCAAGTCCAGCTGAAGAAGAAGAGTATTTAAAAGGAATTCAAGATGTAGTAGGAGATATCCCAGTATTTGGTGGATCTGCAGCAGATAATACTGTTGAAGGAAAATGGTCAATTTTCTGTGATGGTAAAATATTTGCTGATGGATGTGCTGTAGCGTTATTTCATACGGATGCCGAAATGAAAAACCTATACACTGGAGAATTTAAAGAAACTACTAATTATGGTGTAATTACTGAAGTAAGAAATAATCGTACTTTAGTAAGTATTGATGGTGTTCCAGCTGTTAAAAAATATTGTGAATGGACAGGAAAGAAAGAAGAAGATGTTGCTGGTGGAAATTTACTAGTGGCTACTATTTTCAATCCGTTAGGAGTTAAAGATCCAATTGGTTCTGTAACTGCTATACGTCATCCAATGGCAGCTAATGAAGATTTATCTATGAATATAGGTGCTAATCTACAAGTAGGAACTGCTGTTATTCAAATGCACTTAGAACCAGCGGAAATGGTTCAAGCTAATCCAAATGCTATTGATAAGCTAAATGGATTAATGCGTAAAGAAGCTCAAAGCTATTTCTTAGTTCACTGTGGTGGAAGAAGATTAGGTTTAGCTCTTGAAGGTAAAGAAGAACAAATTTATCCAACTGTTAAAGAGTTAACAGGAGATAAAGAGTTCTTAATGGTATTCACATTTGGTGAATATGGAAAAAGCGATCACTCTGCCAATACAGTAGGAGGATTATCACTATCTTATACTGGATTTGGTAAATAAAGAATCGAAGGGAGACATTCAATGAAAAGCTTAATAGGCGGAGAATGGAGAGACGCCAAAGATGGAAAGACTATTGAAGTCATTAATCCAGCTACTGGCGAATTAATTGATACTGTACCAAGTTTGTCTGTAGAAGAAGTAAATGAAGCTGTAGATATTGCGTATGCAGCTCAAAAAGGATGGGAAGCTAAATCTGTTGTAGAAAGATGTGCTATACTTACTAAATTTGCTGAACTTGTTAAAAGAGATGCTGATGAGTTAGCTATGACACTATCTGATGAGACAGGTAAACCAATAAAAGAAGCGATTGCTGAGATAGCAAATATTCAAATTGGTGTCCCATCATATGTAGAGAAAGTTAAACACGAATATGGAAATGTTGTATATCGTGGTACTGAAGCAGGCCAAGATTTTACAATTCAATATACTATTCAACAAGCATTAGGTGTTGTAGTAGCAATTATTCCATTTAATTTCCCAAGTGATATTTTTATAAATAAAGTACCACCTGCATTATTAATGGGTAACTCTGTTATTTTAAAACCTGCCAGTGTTAATCCATTAACTTTAACAAAATATGTAGCATTACTTGCTGAAGCTGGTGTACCAGAAGGTGTTATCGAAGTTGTTCATGGTTCTGGTTCTGTTGTAGGAACTGCTCTTACATCAAATCCTAAAGTAGCTATGGTCAGTTTAACTGGTAGTACTGAAGCTGGTATTGATGCTATGACTAAGTGTGCTCAACACTGTGCTCACAGTTCAATGGAATTAGGAGGAAATGATGCCTTCATCATATGTGAAGATGGTGATCTAGACCTTGCCGTTGAAGAAACAGTTTGGGGACGTTTATATAACACAGGACAAGTTTGCTGTGCATCTAAACGTTTCTTAGTTCAAAACTCAGTAAAAGATGAATACATAAAACGAATGGTTGAAAAAATCAACACATTAAAAGTTGGAATGCCAAGTGATCCAACAAGTGATATCGGTTGCTTAATTAGCGAAGCTGCTGCCATTGAAGTTGAAAAACAAGTTAATGCCACAGTAGCTGCTGGCGCTAAAATCGTTATCGGGGGAAAGAGAAAAGGTGCTTTCTATCAACCTACTATTCTAGATAATGTAACTAAAGACATGGATGTAGCTAAAGATATGGAAATCTTTGGACCAGTAATTTCTGTAATTGGATTCGATACGATCGAAGAAGCTATAGAAATTGCTAATAGCTCTAAGTTTGGTTTGTCTGGTTCTATTATCACTAATGATATGAAGAAAGCTTTCAAAGTATCTGAACAAATGGAATCAGGTGGATTCGTTATAAACGGAGCTAGCTTCTTTAGATCATTTGAGCAACCATTTGGTGGTTGGAAATATTCCGGAATTGGTAATGAAGGAATCATGACTACTCTTAAAGAAATGTCTAGAACAAAGACAGTTATCTTAAAGAATGTCATGAAATAGAAAAAGGAGTATATCTCCTTTTTTTATTTTGTTATAATTTATTAAGGAGGGATATTATGTCTTTTATAGCTTTTGGTGATTTAGAATTAGATTATTATATAAGAGATAATTTATTAAATAGTATTAATATAGGTAATACTTCTTTATTAACATTAATTAATTTAAAAAAAGAATCTACTTATATAAGCTTTAGTGGTAATGATAATCAATCTTCAATAGCCCTTAATATCTTATCTAAGCTTAATATTAAGTCTATTAATAAGATTAATCATCAACATACTAAAATACTCTTTATAAAGCCTAAAACTATAACTAACATATGCCCTTATTGTGATCGTACTAAAGTATATGAATCAGAAATAGATATTGATTATATATTAGATAATATAAATGATGAATATTTAATAATAGATAATTTATATGAAGAAACAATAGATATATTAAATAATATTAATAATGAAACATATTTAATATTAAAAGATATAGATTCTATTAAATATTATAATTATGATGAATTAATAAATATACCTAATCTAGAATTAGTATATTTAAATGAAAAAGTATCTTCATATTTAATTAAAAAATATAATATCGATGAATTAGATATATTAAAGATGTTTAATTCTAAAATGTTAATAATTAATAAAGGTAAAAAGGGTATTGAATTTATTACTAATGATATTATTTATGAAAAGGAATTAACTTTAGAAAAAGAAATAATAGATAGTAGTGGCTCAGAAGAAGCTTTATTTGCTAATATTATAAATATATACTTAGATAATAATAAAGAAATAAATGAAAAAGTATTAAGTCTAATGTTTATCAAGGGAGAGTCAATCTATCGTATAGTTACTTCTAAAATAGGTGCTACTTCTCATTTATTACCAAGTAACGTATTATCATCATATAATGAGTGCATTTGTACCGATATAAAAGTTAATTAAGGTAGACTAATATTACGAATTTATAGTATAATAAAAATACTTGGAGATAATGTTATGAAAGAAAAAGATAAAATATATTTATATAAATTTCTAATGAGTTTTTTCTCTGTTTTTTCATTACTACTAGTTCTTACAATTGGAGATCTAAAACTAAAAATAATATTAACCAGTTTATCTTTAATCGTAGCAATTAGTTTTACTTATATGTATTATCATATAGCTAATAAACATTACTTTAATACTAAACATAAAAAAGAAATGATTTATTTTGATTTAGTAAGTGATACGAGTATAAAAAAACTATTAAAATTAAATAGAGAAGAAATATCTAATAAAATATTTAAACTATCTACATGTGCTACATATATGTATAAATATTTCTTAGAAGCTATACCTTCATTAGCATGTGCTTTAATATTAATTATATATATTGGTATAAAAGAATCTTTATGGCTAATACCAGTAATATTAATATTATCAGTAGTAACTTTTATATTACGTAAAAGAAAGTTATCTAAAGTAGAATTAACTTATGAAGAAGATAATAAATATTTAAAAGAATTTATTAATAAAATAGTTACTATTAAGAAATTAAATATTTATTCTTTTGCTAAGAATAAATTAAATGAAAACTTAGAACCTAGATATTATCCATATGATTATGATTATTTCTTAGATCCTTTATGTATAATATTATTTATTATTAAATGTGGTATATCAGTAGTATTATTACTTAAAGCATCTACATTAGCATCTTTATTATTTGTAATAGGATATATAGCTTTATCAGAATTATGGTTATATGGTTTAGCATATGGTATTGTACATAGAGATGAATCTAATAAGTTAATAAATGAATTAACAGAAGAATTAGAACAAAAGAAACAATTAAAGAGAGCATCTTTATGGCATTCACTTACTATTAAAGATGGAGTACTTTCTTATGATGAATTAGAAACGTCTATTAAGGTACCTTTATTTGAAATAGAGAAATTAGATCATATAAGTATAATGGGTAAAGTAGGTGAAGGTAAATCTTCAATACTTAATATCGTAAGTGATTTATATGATATTCAATCAGGTGAAATATTAATAGATGGTAAGAAAAAAGATAAAGGTATTAATAATGTATATTTATCTGAAGATCTAGCTATATTCAATATGAGTGTAAGAGATAACTTATGTTTAGGTACTGAGAATAGTGATAAACGTTTAAGAGAATTAGTTAAAGAAGTAGGTTTAGATACATGGTTAGATGATTTAGATAATTCATTTAATACTATTATTGATAATGATATCGAATTAACTATTAAAGAGAAAATAAACTTAATAAGAGCTATTATATTAGATGCTGATTTATATTTAATGGATAATCCAACAGCTAATATGGAACTAGATTCTGAAAAACTAGTAGCAGCTGTTATTAAGAAATATTTAAATGATAAGACATATATTATAGCTACAGCTCGTCCTGTATTAACTACAATGTGTACAAAACATTATTTCATTAAAGAACATACTTTAATGGAAAAAGAATCGTTATTATAGGAGGTTAATATGAATAGAAATAAAATAATTATTATAGTAGTAGCAATAGCAGCCTTAATACTTACTATATTAAATATAAGAAGTATTATTGTTATAGGTATTAAACGTCATGGTGTAAATGATGAAGTACCTACTGTAATTAGAAAGAATTACTTAGATGCTATTGTAGCTTTAACTGATGATGAATCTATATATGAACATTTTTCTATATATGAAAAAACTGATGATCCTGAATTAGTTAAAAAGTATCCATTAGTTAAAACTAATGATATATGTATATACGATGGTAAAGATTATAATAAAATAAAGAAATTATTTCTTAAAGAAGAAGCATTCTTATTTGTATCTAAAAATAATTTTGCTAATAAAAAAGAAGTAATAAATGAATTTAATGTTTTATATTATGTTAAGAATTCGGAAAATAATGGTATTAAAGATATATATAAATCAGTAGGTGAATTAAATAAATATGAAACATTAAAATATGCTAAAGATTATGTATTAGACGAATATAAAGCTATTGGTATATCTTTTACAGGTTATCAAGTTAGATTTATATTATTACATGTAATGTATGAATTATTATATGTAATTATGGTATTATTAGCTATTTATTATGTTAAAAAAAATAGACTTAATTAAGTCTATTTTTATTTTCTTACTTCCATTATTACTGGTAAGATCATTGGTCTTCTTCCAGTCTTTTGGTTAATAAATAAATTTAATTCAAGTATTACTTGGTTTTTAATATCTAAGACATTATATCTTCCTTGTAATGCTTTAGTAACTATTTCTGTTACTTTATTTTCTATTTCTTTAATTAATTCAGCACTTTCATTAACAAGTACAAATCCTCTAGTAGTAATATTAGGTTTAATTAATAAAGTATGACTATTAGGATCAATATTTAAGATAGTTACTAATACACCATCTTTACTCATTAACTTACGATCTTTAATAACTACAGAACCAATATCACCAATACGAGAACCATCTACATAAATGTCTCCTGCCTGGATACGTTTACCTTTTTTAATTCCAGATGCAGACATCTCTAAAGATTCACCATTCATACATACGAAGGTATTTTCTTGTGGTACACCACAAGATACTGCTAAGTCTGTATGTTTTTTTAACATTCTATATTCACCATGGATAGGCATAATATATTCTGGTTTTAATAATCTTAACATCCATTTTAATTCTTCAGCTTTAGCATGTCCTGAAGTATGAATATCAGATAATTCAGAATTAGTATAAACTTTAACACCTTTTAAATATAATTTATTAATTATTCTATTAATACTAGCTGAGTTACCAGGAATAGGATTAGAACTAAATACAATTATATCATCTGGTTGTAATTGAACTTGTTTATGAGTTCCATTAGCTATTCTTGATAATGCTGCTAAAGGTTCACCCTGAGATCCTGTACATAATATACATATTTCTGATTTCTTTAAGTCTTTAGCTTCATTAACATCAATAAATATTGAAGTATCTTTAATAAGATTATTCTTTAAAGCTATATCTTTAGAGTTTTCCATGCTTCGACCAAATGTAATAATTTTTCTATTATTTAATCGGCATGTTTCAACTATATGTTTAATACGATAGATATTAGATGCAAATGTTGCAATAATAATACGATTAGATACGGCTTTAGCAAATACATCACCTAAAGCTTCATCTACTATTGCTTCAGATGCACTGAATCCTGGAGATAAAGCATTAGTACTTTCACTTAATAGTAATCTAACACCTTTTTCACCAATTCTAGCCATCTTATGAATATCAGCCATAGGTCCAATAGGAGTTAAATCGAACTTAAAGTCTCCAGTATGTACAATAGTACCATTAGGTGTATGAATAACAATAGCAAAACTATCTGGAATAGAGTGAGTAGTTGTAATAAACTCAACACTTATATTCTTAAAGTTAATAACTGTATCTTTATCATATACTTCTAATTTATCATAAGCGACATTTCTATCTAATAATTTATTTTGTATTAAATCATATGCTACTTTAGGAGCATAAACAATTGGTATATTAACTGCTTGTAATAGGAATGTAATACCACCAATATGATCTTCATGTCCGTGAGTAATTATTAAAGCTTTAATTTTACTTTCATTTTGTTTTAAATAAGTTATATCTTGTATAACATAATCTATACCTAATAATTCATCTGTTGGAAACATAACTCCAGCATCAATTATAATAAGTTCATTTTCATGTTCAATAACGTACATGTTTTTACCAATTTCGCCTAAACCGCCCAAGGCAAAAACAGACGTAATACTGTCTTTCTTTTCCATAATTTCATCCTTTCAATTTATAAAGTATTATAAAGCTCTCAGGTATTAATAATATACAACAAAAAAAATAAAAAGTCTAGTTATTTATGTTATAATAAAGGAACTGATAAGGAGGTAAATAAATGATACTTATAATAGCGGAAAAACCATCATTAAGTAGAGCAATAGCAGCTGCTATTGGTAATATGAAACGAGTAAATAATTACTTTATTAATGATAAGTATATTGTTACTAATGTCTTTGGTCATTTATTTACTTTAGCTGATATTGAGGATTATGAAGATAATCCGGATTATAAATGGAAGATGGATAACTTACCATGTTTTCCTTCTAAGTTTAAATTCAATTTAAAAAAAGATAATGATAATAAAATAGACACAGGTATCGAAAAACAATTTAATCTAATTAAAGAATTATGTAATAGAGAAGATGTTGATACGATTGTAAATGCCGGCGATGCTGATCGTGAAGGTGAAATAATAATTAGATTAATTGTAATGAATGCGTTAGATACCCCTAAAACATTTAAAAGATTATGGTTACCAGATCAAACCGATATTACTATATTAGAAGGATTAGCTAATTTAGAAGATGATTCTAAATATGATAATTTAGCTAATGAAGGATTTGCAAGAACATATATTGATTGGTTATATGGTGTTAATTTAACAAGATATGCTACTCTAAAGACTGGTACATTATTAAGAGTAGGTAGAGTTATTATTCCAATAGTAAAAGCTATATATGACAGAGATATGGAAATAAG
>JAEEGL011017910.1_pt1 | contig 14765 bp, 6 predicted proteins | sample 9134231 | NCBI WGS metagenome assembly JAEEGL01 (sample SAMN16246548, study PRJNA631951) | gut metagenome | biome: gut microbiome; feature: rumen; material: fiber-attached | host: Bos | place: Iran: Karaj | collected 2018-10 | reverse complement strand
TATACGGAACTGGCCATGGCGGGTGCCGGAATGCCTCAGGAGGAAGTGGATTTCGTTCTGGACAGGCCGTTCTGCTTTGCCATTACTGGCAGGGACGGATCGATCCTTTTTGCCGGAATTATTCAGACAATAGAAGAAAAGGGGGAATAATCACAGTCCATGACAAAAATATAAAAGATATTTACTTTTCGGGCAAATCATAAAACAATTAAAACAGAAGAAGAAATAAGAAACCAATGACAGCGAGTTTGTGGAGAATCATCCAAAACCCGCCGTTTTTGGTAGTTTTGGCAAAATTATACGGGAAGAACCGTATCATTTTTCCGGGCAGTTTCGCGTGAAAAGGAACCAATCCGGGAAAATGTTTTCCCTGCAGAAAGACAGCATGGAAGCAGTGCAGCGGAAAATTTCAAAAGACGTGACAAATTGACTGGATAATTTTAAAAATACTGAAAATCCGAACGGAACTGTCATGATATAAGGAGGAAGCACTATGAGCGTATTCTGTACAAATTGCGGAGCAAAGATGCCGGACGATGCAAAGTTCTGCGAAGTCTGCGGCGCAAAAATGCTGCCCGCGCCGGGGGATCCTGGATATGTGGAAGAGACCGGTGGAGATTCTAATCAAACCGACGGCTGGCCCGCGGCCCCGCAGGAGCCTTATGGAAATACAGCCGGGTCACAGGACCCCTACAGCGGCGGTGCAGGGACACAGCCTCCTTATGGCGGTTATAACGATGGCGGATCGCCTGCTTCACCGTATGACATGCCTGGTGGACCGCAGGGACCCGGAAGGCGGCCTTCAGGTTCCGGCGGCGGAGGTATACCCAAAATCGCAATCATAGGCGGAATTGCAGTCCTTGGCGCAGCGGCAGCTCTGTTTGCTCTGCGCGGCGGAAAGCCAAAGGACAATAATAATACGGCAGTCACAACTGTTGCGGCAGAGAATGCAAAACAAAGCGGAAGCGGGGCATCCGGCAGCAACGGATTCGGAAGCAGCGCCGGCGGGTCCGGCTTTGCTCAGAGTAATTCCGATAATGGTTCCGCAGATACCCAGGCAAATGGACTGTCCGGCAAAGACCAGGCTGAACTGCTGGATGCGGGAATCAACGCGATTACCGGCGGCGTTACGGCAGCGGATGCAGAGATGATTAAGGTGCCGGAAGGCGCAGAGATTAAAACGGATGCGATGCTGACGGATCTGATCGGCGAATACGAAGGCGAGATCCAAATGACAGCAATCGAAGGTTTCGAAAAGATTGACGGACTTCCTTCAGACTTTAACACAATAAGACAGAATGCGCTGCAAAATCCCCTCGACTGTACATTGGAGGTAGAGGAAGACGGTGACTGGCAGATGGAATGGACGCTGGTCGGCCCCATGAATTTCTACAGCCATGATTATGCAAACCCGGAAGAAATGACACCGGAGCAGATTGACGCCCTGATAATCACCATACTGAACAACGGTATGTATCATGCCAGAATGGATATGTCAGGAGATGACGACAAAGGCGGCCAGGCCAGCATGAAAATGGACCATATCGGAGCGTACTGCACGAATGGTGACGACAGGATGATTGCCGGCAATTTCCTGATGCAGGCAAATATGTATGGGGCGGATATCAAAATACAGGGCGATTTCGTTGTTCATAAGACGACGGAAGACTTCCTTGCAAAAGAAACGGAGGCTTATGCGCAGGAACCGGCCACAAAGCCGGAAGAGGAGGATGACACCGCCGGGATAATCATGGAAAAGGAGACGGAAGCGGAAAATGATACTTCCGTAACCGTGACCGATACTGCCTCCGGCACATCTTCGTCCGGAACTGTATCCAGCGGCTCGCTGGGCAAGAAGGCAGAAGCCCTGGCAAAAAAGAACGATAAGAAGGATTCTTCCCAGACGGAGAGCAGCACGGAGGAGATCGGTACCGTCACCGGCGGTGAATGGATACAGATCGCCAGCGTCTGGTTCTACGAGAAGGACGGAGAGCTTGTAAAGAACAGCTGGATTGAAGATAACGGTGTTTACTATTATGTGGACGAAACCGGATACATGCTGGAGAATGCCTATACGCCGGACGGCTATTTCGTCGGCGCCGATGGCAGTTATGACCCCACTGCGCCGCAGAACCAGAAGGATGGAGGAAACTATATAGAGGATACTCCCGCGGGCGAGGCAATGGCTGCAATTGCCAAAAAGCTTTCGACGGACGAACCCGCTTACGCGACGGAATTCGACTGGTTAATAGACTATGTTGATTACGGCGGACATTCGAACGGACTGGTAATTACCGATCCTTCCCGCGCGACCCGGATCAGGGATCTCCAGCCGGCTCTGAACGGCGGCTGGAAAGCGTTCATGTTTACGGCAAAGGGAGCTTACGGCTCAGACTCGGAGCGGTATTTCAATGCAAATATCGAAGCTTCCGGCGGCAAGTTCAATATCACAATGAACTGGAAGTACATTATTGAAAACGGGGAGACTGTGGAAGAAACCGGCAGTACAACCTACCGGGGCACCTATGACGATCTGGAAGGCACAGCCACCGCAATGACAGATGATTCAAAGGTGGACTTCGACGAATTCTATCTTTCCTCAGACGGAAAGACAGAATATGCGGTCGGTACTTTCTACTGGATCTCCGGTGAAGTAGAAAAGATCGGACTGATGAGGAGCGCCCGCTGACACAGTCTGCGCAGTGTAAAGCAAAGCTGCCTTTGCCGGAGCAGCCATCCCGGAAACGAATGTACAGGGAAGGAGACGGAGAAATGAAAAAACGCGCACAAGCTGTAAAAAACAGAGCAGCGGCAACACTGCTGGCACTTGTGATGATTATCAGCCTGGCTGCCTGCGGCAGTAAGGAAACTGCGTCCGGGAATTCACCCGGAGGGTCCGGCTCCGCCGGTTTCGGCAGCACGCAAACAGCATCAGGTACGGCAGGCAATGCCGGCGGTGCAGGAAGTTACGGGAATTCAAATACAGGCAGCGGCGGAGAATCTGCTGACGCGGCAGGAAAGGCCGCACAGGACTTTGCCTCCCAGCTTGGCGTCGAAATGCCGGACGGGATCGTTTCACTGGCGGATCCGGATGCCATCTATGATGCAGGCAGTATGATCCAGATGAAAGGTATTGAGCTGTACGTGAACATGAAAGAAAGCGCTGACTGGATTGACTCCGAAACAGGGCTTTCTGACGGTCTGAAATACATTTCTGTTTCTTTGGACCTGACAGATTACGGTGCCGGAACAGTAAAGGAAATCCCGGCACCGGAGCATTATTATCTGCTTGAAGCCAGGGATGAAGGGGGCAGCCTGCTGGACCTTGATGAGGCAGGCGGCTCCGGCGGCATTCTCCGGCCTGTAACGGACATGCCCGTATCGGAAATGAAATCGGATGCCGATACGTATTACAATACGGCAGAAGCTTATCAGGGAGATGAAATCAACCGGTGGCTTCTTTACAAGGTGCCTGAGGAAACCAGGGAAATCGTGGTTGCCTGCTGGCTGACGGACCAGTTCTCCCAGCCCCATGATGCGGCGTTCAGAATCAAAGTAAAAGAGAAGCATGAAACCCACACCTTCGAACATATGGAGGGGGAAGATATCCAGAAACTTCTTGACACCTCGGAAAGACCGGATCTGGAAGACTTCGGCTGGTTCACGGAACCGGCAATGTTCGCCGAAAGAGCCGCCGGAGACTACCGGGATCCTGAATATGACGCAAGAGAATACCTCGGGGGATGGAAATGCTATATTTACCGTGACCTGAGGGCGGCAGGCAGGGGCTTTGAAGCTCACCTGGCCAATGTTTATGTGGAAAATTACCAGCCGGTCGAGGAATATGAAAAAGGCTGGGTTGACGTCCGCATAGACTGGTACCTTGGGATTGACGGCGAGGGCAATGTCACCGATGAAACAGCTCTTCCGGATACGCTCTGCAGCCACGAGGAATTCTATTATAACCGGATGGAAAATGACGACGGGACCTATCCTTTTGCTTCCTTCAGCTTCGAGTATATGCAGGACGCTGCCGTAGGCCGCGGATATTATGTGAACGAAAACAAAGAAGAATATACTATGGAGCTGGTACGTCCGGACGGCAGGAAGATCTGGGTCCTGGAAGGCAACAGGCCGGCAATGACCGTGATGCCCGGTACGGCAGACATTCCCCTTCCCGCAAGCCTTGCGCCAACCGGCCCGGCTCCGGTATCCGGCGGTTCCTCCCCGGCGTCCGGCAATTCTCCGGCGCCACTCAATGAACCGATGCCAGTCAATGAGCAGGCGGCCAATACAAGTCCGGCCGGAGAAACGGCCACGGCGCCGGCTGCTGCTCCTGTGACCGGAAGCACACAGACAGCAGGAAATGATCCTGCTCAGGCAAACACCTCCGAAGAAATCACACTGGATGATTTCAACTGGTACTTTGAGGATGATTTTCCGATCGACGGCAGGCCGCTTACGGAATTGCAGGATTTGGGAGGCATCTGGAAAGGCGTGGTGAATGTGGTAACTCCGGTTGGGGGAGAAGACCAGTGCAGGATTATGGTCTGCAAGGCGGAAGTGCAGTACATGGGATATAAGGTGACCATTTTGCTGAATCCCAGGGAAACCCATGAATTTATGGTCAGCGATCCCGGCAATATAAAAACTGAAAAACTGGACATTGCAGGCAATATCGTTATGGAGGGAGACTGGGACGATGATCCCGGATACATAGATGTCACGAGCGTGACGAGCGAGCTGAACATGATGATCTATGATTTTGTGGAAGCCGGCGGCAGGCAGTATGCACTGGGATCTGTCTACAACGGGGAAACCGAGATCGGCGAGGTTGCCCTGATGCGGCCGTAATAAAGGATTCCCAAAGCATACATTTGCAGAATACAGAGGCAGAGAATATGGCACAAACTCAGAAACGTGAACCTAAAATCGCTTTGTGGCTGGGACTCGGATTCCTGGCTGTGGCTGCAGTGATATTTTATATTGCATATCACGTGATATTCCCCTCCGATGACCGTGATAAACCCTTTGGAGGGGCAAAAATCAAAAAGCAGGAAATCTGGGCCGCAGACGGACTGAAGGTATCTGCAGAAGAACTCGGCATGGTCAACAGCCGGAGCTGGGATCGGGAAGCGGTATTCCTGAAGGTGCAGAACAGCGGCAGCAGTGAAAAAGTGCTTCGTTGTACCGCACTGTCTGTCAATGGAATCGCTGTACAGCCGGAGCTGGCAGCGGAGATACCGGCCGGTCAGACCGTGACAGTCCCGGTCCTTCTGGATCGCAGCAGTCTCTATTATATGCAGGTATATACAGTAGGCACGATCAGCATGGAACTGGCAGCATTTGACCCGGCTTCCATGTCGCAGACAGCCCGTTCCGGAATGATCACGCTTCAGACAAACAAGGTGAAAAAGGCGGATACGCCGCGGTTTCTTCTTGATGCAGATATTTTCTATGACGCGGGAGGAATCCGGATCGGCACCGCAGAACTTTCAGTAGCATATTCCCAGTCCAGCAGCGCGATTCGCTTCTATGTTGAAAATGATTCTTCTGAGGACGTTCAGATTATTCCAAAAGATGTCAGGGTCAACGGCAAGCCTTATGAAGTTGCCCGCAAAAATGCGGACGGTTCAGTCTATGATGACCGCGGTGTAGGGGAGGGATACGTATTCCCTGCCGGTACCAAAGGAACTTTCTATTATGAACTGGAATGGGGACCACTGGATGATGTGCTGCCGCTGGACAATGTTACAGGCGTCTGCCGCATCTACGACAACGGCAGCGGAAAGCTGCTGAAGGAGGCAGAATTCACCTACAGACAATGAGATAATAATAACCGAATAACTGTTCATAATAAAAGCCTGAAAGGGGCTGTGAAAAAAGAATAGCCTAAAAAAAAGAAGACCCGCGGTTTCATAAAGAACCTGTGGGCCTTCTTTTGTGTTAAAATTTAACTTGCGATGAAAAATTATAACAAGGTTTATTCTAATCCAAAGCAGGCAGTTTTGCCAATGCTTATTTCAGACTATCTGGATATTTGTGATCCCGTGCTGACATTTGACAGATTTATGGAGGAGATCGAACTGGAGAAATATCTGAAAAGCATCCCGAAACACTATACGGGAAGACTCAGATATAACCCGGTCAGCATGTTGAAAACAATCCTATTCGGATTCATGACGAACGGCTACATCTCATTACGTGAACTGGAGGACCAGTGTAAAGTAAATCTCCGCTTCATGTATCTTATGGAGCATGAGGCTCCATCCTACAGGACTTTCGGCTACTTCATCAATGAAGTGATCGGGGATTCTGTCGAAGAGATATTCAACGACATCAATCAGAAGATCTTTGAAAAGGAGCATGTGGATCTTCAGCACCTGTATATAGACGGCTCCAAGTTTGAAGCGAATGCAAACAAGTATTCCTGGGTATGGAAGAAAGCAACTGAGAAATCAAGATACCGTCTGTTCGACAAGATCACCCATCTTTTTGAAGAGATCAACGAAGAGCTGTCCTTCACAGGGATGAAGCTGAGCATCAACCCGGAATACGCGCCGGAATACATAAAAGAGGCTGCCGAAAGGTATGCAGGAGTATGTCAGCTCGATGGATCCGGGTTCGTAAGCGGCAGGGGCCGCCATAAGAGCGTACAGCAGCGCCATTATGAAAAACTCACGGAGTATGCGGGGAAGCTTCTGGAATACGTCGAAAAGATACACATCTGTGGAGAAGGAAGAAACAGTTATTCCAAGACAGACCTTTCAGCGACATTCATGCGCATCAAGAAAGACTACATGGGGAATGACCAGCTGCTTCCGGCATACAATGTCCAGATCGGGGTAGCTGATGAGTATATCGCAGTCGTTGATGTGAACCAGTACCGGTCAGACATGGACTGCTTTATCCCACTCATGGATAAGTTCCGCAGCACATACGGCTTTTATCCAAAGTATCCGGTTGCAGATGCCGGTTATGGTTCCTATAACAACTACATCTTCTGTGAGCAGAACGGCATGGAAAAGTACATGAAGTTTCCGATGTTCGAGAAGGAAACTACGGATAAGAAGTATCACGAAGACCCGTTCCGTGCAGTGAACTTCCAGATCGGCGCGGATGGAGTCATGCGGTGTCCAAACAGGAAAGCATTCAGGTTTAAGTATCGCCGCCCTGTGAAAGGCAATAACTATGGCAGACAGGAAGAGATATATGAATGCGAGGACTGTTCTGCCTGCCCGTATGCAGAAAGATGCAAAAAGACAGAAGGCAACCGTACCGTCTGGCTCAATCAGGAACTGACTTCCATGCATCAGGAGGTCATAGACAACCTGGAAAGCATACATGGTGCACTGCTGAGAATGAACAGATCCATCCAGGCGGAAGGCACATTTGGCATCATGAAGAATGACCGCTGGTACAAACGGATCGTACGAAGAGGCCTTGATACAGTCCGACTCGAAGTTTTTCTCGTTTCTATCGGGCAGAATCTCTATAAATTCCACAATAAACAACTGAAGAAATCGATGGCCGCATAAGTTATCACCATGCTGATCTTATGGGGTAGGGGGGCTTTTGCCATTTTAACCTTAATGATCAAAATCCTTTAAATATAAAATGAGCGTGTGAAAAACGATTTCTCATTTTTCACACGCCCTTTTTTTGAGTTTTAAAAATGCAAAGGAAACAGAATAATTATAACAATATAATGTCATTTTGCGCAAAATATTTTAAAAATAATATAAAAAATTGTGCAAATTCGTCACATGGTACGTTCCTCATTTTCAGGAAGGGATCATAAGCTTCGTCAGTACAGGAGCAAAAATCCGCAGTATGCTAAAAATCTTTCCCAACGCATTCTTTCAGAGAAACAATAGCTTCCGTACGGCCAGACATCGCTGCGGACATATAATTCAAAAATGTGTAATTCGGCAGTACGGAAAAATAGTGCAGAAAAGTGTATGCTGTGACATGAAGTGGGCAAAAACATTTGTAAAAAAAGGGAATGAATGTTATGCTTTATTTTAAAGACAATAACCAAAAATAATTGCTGAGATACGTTTCTTAGAACAGTTCTCAGAACAATTCTCAGAATGGACAAGACAGACAGAAACAGAAATATAGGTTTTGACCGTTATCTGTCCCCGCTGGATGTCTGGGCAATTGCTTTCGGATGTATTGTAGGCTGGGGCGCTTTTGTGATGCCCGGAACTACATTTCTGCCCATGGCCGGACCACTGGGGACGGCTATTGCCATGATCATCAGTATCATTCTGATGCTTGTGATCGGAGCAAATTATTCTTTTCTGATGACGCACAATCCCAAGACGGGCGGTGTCTATTCCTATACTAAAGCCGCGTTCGGAAGAGATCACGCTTTTCTGTGCGCCTGGTTTCTGAGTCTTTCTTATCTGACGGTGGTTTTTCTGAATGCCACCGCTCTGTTTATCGTCATAAGGGCTGTATTTAATGATGTATTGCAGACCGGCTACCATTACAGGATCGCGGAACATGAGGTGTATCTTAAGGAGGTTGTCCTTTCCGTGTTTGCACTGCTGGCAGTGGGACTGCTTTTTATTAAGGCGAAGCCGATCCTGCAGAAAATCCAATCTGTGCTTGCTATACTGCTTCTGGCCGGCACGCTGATCGTTTCCGCGGTCTGTATCCCGCGCGCAGTCTCTGCCGATGTGTATCTTTCCTTCGGCAGCGGACAGACAGCGCCGGGATTTGGCATTCTCATGATCGTATTGCTTTCGCCCTGGGCTTTTGTAGGCTTTGACGCGTCCTGTCTGGAGACAGTACATTTCCGGTTTCCGGTCAGACATTCCAAATGGATTATTTCGCTGTCGATTATTCTCAGCGGACTTGTATATACCGGACTGACATTTTTAGGAATTGCAGCTGTGCCGGACGGGTTTGCTTCCTGGCAGGAATACATTTCCAGTCTTGGGGATATTACCGGCGTTACATCTGTTCCCACTTTTTATTCTGCGCAGGCCATTATGGGCAAAGCCGGTCTTATTATAATGGTTATTGCCGCGCTTTCCGCCATTCTCACGGGAATGATTGCGGCTTACAGGGCTTCCACCAGAGTGCTGTCCACCATGGCGGAGGACCATATACTTTCAGAGAAATTCAATGCGACCACCGTCAGTATTTTGTTTATCATGGGCATTTCCATTGTGATTTCTTTCCTGGGGAGAAATGCGCTGGACTGGTTTGTGGAACTGACCACCTTCGGCGCCCTGGTAGGCTTCGGATATACTTCCGCCTCCGCCTGCAGGACAGCGAAAATGGAAAACAACAAATTGATTATGTGTACCGGCGCATTTGGTGCCGGACTGACGCTAGTGTTCGGCCTGATCCAGCTGATTCCGGGAATCGTCCCCATGGAAACAATGGGCGGGGCGTCCTTCCTGCTGCTGGCGCTGTGGTGCCTTCTGGGCTTCGTTTTCTACTGGAGAACGATTAATTACAGCACGCTTTCTGTGTTTAGCGGCATCTCTGTGTCCGGTATCGTGCTTTTTGCCCTGCTGGTCTACTGCGCCATTATCTGGTTCGTCAAGAGGATCATATCCGTGGAGAGCACGGAAGAAATGCGCATGCTGGCAAGGCCCGACAGCATGCTTCTTTTACTGATTATCTTTGTGGGCCTGGTCGTTATGCTTTACATCCAGAACCTGCTTCGGAAAAAACACGAAGAACTGGAGCGGGAGAAAATCCATGCGGTGGAGAGCAATCTGGCCAAAAGCCGTTTCCTGTTCAACATGTCCCACGATATCCGTACGCCCATGAATGCCATAGTAGGCTATACAAACCTGGCCAAGGAGGAAACGGATTCGCCGAAGATGCAGGAATACCTTTCCAGGATCGAAACATCCAGCCAGCAGCTGCTGAACCTGATCAACGATATCCTGGAAATGAGCCGCATTGAAAGCGGCAGACTGGAACTGGTTTATGAGCCGGCCGATATCTGCAGCATTATGGAGGATGCCCGTAATCTTTTTGAGGAGCAGATGAAGGAGAAAAAACTCCGGTTCACAGTGGACGCCTCCCGGATCAAAAACCGCTATGTCTGGTGTGACAGGAAAAATCTGGACCGCGTTCTGCTGAACCTGGTCAGCAATGCCTATAAATTCACTCCTGCGGAAGGAACGGTAGCCGTTTCCCTGACAGAACTGGAGGAAAAACTGGATGAGCACGGCAGTTATGAACTGCGCGTCCGGGATACGGGCATCGGCATGTCGAGTGAGTTCATGGATAAAATGTTTACGGCCTTTGAAAGGGAACGCACATCCACGGTCAGCGGCATCCAGGGCACAGGTCTGGGACTGGCTATAACCAAGAACATTTTGGATCTGATGGGCGGCACCATCGAAGTTCTTACGGCTCCCGGAAACGGCACGGAGTTTATCATACGGCTGAAATTCCGGCTGGCGGGAGAAGAGGATATCCGAAGGCTCAGGCATGATGAAGAAACGGATGAAGGTCTGGATTTCACGGGCAGACGGGTGCTGCTGGCGGAGGATAATGACATTAACCGGGAAATCGCAGTAATGATCCTGCAGCAGCAGGGCTTTGCAGTGGAAACAGCCGCAAACGGACAGGAAGCTTTGGCCAAGGTAAGGAACAGTGAACCGGGCTATTATGATATGGTGCTGATGGATATCCAGATGCCGGTGATGGACGGGTATGAAGCTACAGCGGCCATCAGGTCCCTGAACAATCCGGAGCTTTCCCGGATTCCGATCGTGGCCATGACGGCCAATGCTTTCCGGGAAGATGAAGAGGCGGCTGAAAAGGCGGGCATGCAGGCGCATATCGCAAAGCCGCTGAATATAGACACAATGAAACAAAAGCTGGCGGAAGTGCTGGCCGCTACGGAACAGCGGGACGCCAGAAAAGATAAGTAAAACAATCCTTCAGACCAAAGGAGGTAACATATGCTGAAAAGCCATGAGAGATTCCATTCTTCCAATGGCAAAAGACTGATTCTCGTTGCAGATGATGAATTCATCAACCGGGAAATACTGGGGGAAATCCTGAAGGATGATTACCAGATCCTTTTTGCGGAGACTGGTACCCAGGCCATGGATATGATCCGGGAATACAGCGATACACTTTCTATGGTGCTGCTTGACATCCTGATGCCGGGAATGTCCGGTCTGGATATATTGAAAGCGGTACGCGATGATGACCGTCTTTCAAAAATCCCGATCATTGTGACAACATCGGAAAGGAAAACCGAGGTAGAGAGTCTGGGCCTTGGAGCCATTGATTTTATCCCCAAGCCCTACCCTGACCCCGATATTATAAAAGCCAGGATTCTGAGGACGATCGAGCTTTCCGAGGACAGGGACATCATCCTGTCCACAGAACGTGATGAACTGACAGGCCTTTATAACCGTGAATATTTTTACCGATATGCGGAGCAGTTTGACCAGCACCACAAGGATCTGGAAATGGACGCCATTATCGTGGACGTGAACCATTTCCATATGATCAATGAACGTTACGGTAAAGCGTACGGAGATGAAGTGCTGCGCAGGATCGGTCAGGAAGTCCGGGAAATGGTGGCCGATTCCGGCGGTATCGTCTGCCGCCGGCAGGCAGATACTTTCATGGTGTACTGCCCCCACCGGGATGATTATCCGGAAATCATGGAAAAGGCTTCGATCAGCCTGAAGGATGATGAATCTGACAGCCGCGTACGTCTGCGCATGGGCGTATATTCCAACGTTGACCGGAGCATCGATATCGAGCGCCGCTTTGACCGGGCCAAAATGGCGGCGGATACAGTCAAGGGAAGTTTTACAAGAACCATCGGGTTCTATGACAGCGGGCTGCATGAGAGGGAACTCTACGCGGAGCAGCTCATTGAAGATTTTGACGCCGCCCTGGAGGAAAACCAGTTCAAGGTGTATTACCAGCCTAAATTTGACGTACGGCCGGACGTCCCGGTCCTGACCAGCGCGGAAGCTCTGGTGCGATGGATGCATCCGAAGCTGGGAATGATCAATCCGGGCATTTTCATCCCGCTGTTTGAGGACAACGGACTGATTGAACGGCTGGATACCTATGTCTGGAAAGAAACGGCCCGGCAGATGCGTGACTGGAAGGACAGGCTTGGGTACTACGTGCCGATCTCGGTTAATGTATCCCGGATTGACCTTTATAATCCGGCCCTTGGGGACAATCTGCAAAAGATTCTCAGTGACCAGAGACTGACCGAAAAGGACATGTATCTGGAAGTGACGGAATCCGCCTATGCCGAGGACTCTGCCCAGATTGTGGAATCAGTGGAAGGCCTGCGGAAACTGGGCTTCCAGATTGAAATGGACGATTTTGGAGTGGGGTATTCTTCCCTGAATATGATTTCAGACCTCCCTATTGATGCGCTGAAGCTGGATATGCAGTTTGTCCGCAACGCTTTCCGCGAGGGAGGCAACACCCATCTGCTGGAAGTGATTATCGGGATTGCGGATTATCTTTCCGTTCCCGTGATTGCCGAAGGCGTGGAAACCCAGGATCAGATGCATGCCTTAAAGACACTGGGCTGTGATATCGTCCAGGGTTATTTCTTCTCCAAACCTGTTCCCGCATTGGACTTTGAGGCTTTTATCCTGCAGAAAAAAGAGGCTGACCTGGCGGCGCAGAAGCGGGCAGAAGAACAGCGGGAAAGAGAAGAAAAGGAACAGGAGAGCGAAGAGCGGATACTGCAGGCAAGGCTGCAGGCGATGAAAGAGAAGGCGGCAAATGATGACGCGAAGAAGCAGGCCGGAGAACAGGCTGCTTTGGAGGAACACAAAGGTATAAAGCTGCGGACGGCATCCTTCATTTTCGTGATTTTGGGACTGTTTTTCGCAGCGGCCCTGATTCTTGCGGCAATGTCCATCAAAAACGGTTACCAGCGGATGGAGTCAGCCAGTGACCGTTATGTTTTAGCCCAGCATGCAGCCGCCGATCTGGAGTTCGGATCGGATTACCTGACAGAAAGAGTGCGAAACTTTGTTGTAACTGGGGATAAACAATACCTGAAGGACTTCTTTGAAGAGATAGAGGTTACCCGCAGAAGAGACAAGGCTGTGGAGGATATGGAAAGGCTGCTGGAAGGCGCGGACAGCAATGCCCTGGCAAGCCTGAATACCGCATTGGCCCTGTCCAATGAACTGGTGGTTACGGAAAACAGGGCGATACGCCTGATGCTGGCCACCGGAGAATATGATGCGGGAGATTTTCCGGAGGAAATCACCCGGATGTCCCTTTCGGAAGAAGAAGCGGCGCTCTCCGTAGACGAGCTGAAACAAAAAGCGCAAACCATGGTATTTGATAATGACTATATGCGCTACAAGGAGCGGATCCGGGAAAATGTCAACCTCTGTACGCAGGAACTGATCCGTTCGTCCAGCCAGGAACTTGAAAAGGCCACCGGACGGATGGCGTTACTTGTTAATATCCAGATGCTCCTGTCAGTTGTCTTTCTTCTTAACGTACTGGCTATAGTGGTAATGGTCTCCAACCTGATCCGGAAACCTCTTACCAATATGGTCCGGAAAATGAAGGTGCAGGAACCGATTCCGCCGGCAGGAGTGGAAGAGCTGCAGATCGTAACAAGGATTTACAATTATATCCTGGAGGAAAACAGGGATGCCAAGGAACGCCTAAGCCATGAAGCCTCCCATGACGCCCTGACAGGACTGTTCAACCGCGGGGCCTACGACCTGCTGATGGAAAGCGCGGATAAGGAACATATGGCGCTGCTGCTTATCGATGTGGACTATTTCAAGACTGTGAACGATACCTACGGTCATGCCGTGGGAGACCGTGTCCTGAAACGTGTGGCGGAAATCCTGCAGCACAGTTTCCGTTCCGTGGATATCATCTGCCGTATCGGCGGAGATGAATTTGCCGTGGTCATGACCCGTGTCAACAGCTCCATGAGCCAGCTGGTATTGAATAAAATCAGCCGGGCCAATGAACTGCTGCAGCATCCAAAGGATGACCTGCCGCCGGTCTCCCTGAGTGTGGGCGTGGCTTTTTCTGACAGGAAAAACCCGAAAGGCGATATCTTCAGGGATGCGGATACGGCTCTTTACAAGGTGAAGCAAGAAGGACGCAAAGGGTGCAGGATATTTGAATAAAGACAGATATCGGGGGTACAATCATTCGGAGGATACAATCATCATGAAATCCGGCAGTAATATCAAAACTACATATGTAGCGGTTGCCGGCGCACTGCTGGCTGTACTGATCCTGGTGGCCGGCACGGTCTGGGTGGGCCGCAGCGCCAGAAAAGGAGCTGAACAGGCTGCACATTCGGTCAGCCTCCTGTATCTGGATGAGCTGGCAGGAAGACGTGAACAGGTTGTGGAAGACAATCTGCAGACCAATGTCGAAACTATAGGGATCGCCCTTCAGATGCTGACAGAGGATGACTTAAGCGACCTTGAGCATTTGCAGGCGTTCCAGAAACGTATGAAGACGCTCTTTAAGCTGGAAAAGTTTGCTTTTGTGGACACAGATGGCCTGATTTATACCTCCATGGGCACACAGGAGGATATTGCGGACTATAATTTTGACTACCTCCATGTTTCGGGCCCGGAGATTTTCGCAAAGGATCTGGAGACAGATCAGAAAAAGGTGATTATCGCGGTGCCCGCAGGGGATATTCCGTTCATAGGCAAAGTGCTTTCTGCCTGTTTTATGGAAATCAGCATGGAAAAGATGCTGAAGGACGTTTCCATCCTCACAAACGATGACGATGT
>JAEEGL016621833.1_pt1 | contig 14766 bp, 9 predicted proteins | sample 9134231 | NCBI WGS metagenome assembly JAEEGL01 (sample SAMN16246548, study PRJNA631951) | gut metagenome | biome: gut microbiome; feature: rumen; material: fiber-attached | host: Bos | place: Iran: Karaj | collected 2018-10 | reverse complement strand
TGGAGCAAAGCCAGGCGGCGTTGTTCAGCCAGGAGGCATCATGAATTCCATCGTCTTCCCATGCCCTTGCGGAAATGCCCTGCAGGCTCCGCCAGAACAGATTGGACAGTCCATCCCATGCCCCCGCTGCGGCGGCATGGCCACCGTCCCCAACGCCTCCGCCGATGGCTTCCATTTGGTCTATGCCCCTGGCATGCAGGAGATTGGACAACCCATGTCCATGGAGGACATTCAGCAGGCGCTCCAGGTTGGCACCTTGACATCCCATGATTTGATTCTATGGAAGGGAACCTGGCTGCCTTTGGGATCCGTCTTCGAGCTTCCCGACCCCGCTCCTCCCGAAATCGCCGCAGAGAGCCCCTCGCTGCCCACCTCGTTCAGCCAGTTGCCGCCGATTCCCGGCTCCAATCCCAAAGGGCTCCGCCAAAGCACCTCCCTTTCAACAAAACGAAAGGGCCCCCTGTCCGCCCTGCTCATCGCCCTGGCCATAGTCGCCATCGGGATTATTTTTGCTATCCTATTGATAGTCAGGAATTAGCAACTATAAATTTAGAATCTGAAAAGCGGGTTGCCGCATTCCTTTCAGACGGATGCAACCTTTTTCACGTTGCGGGGACGTCCCTTACAGCATGAACATGTCGTCTGAGCAATCCCTCCGCAATGGACATGTCCCCCATCCCATGTCGCCGATGGACTCCCGTCGAATTGCGAAATTCCAAATTTCAGTTGAAAATAGCCATTTGACATCCCATCACAGGCCGTTATAGTAAGCCGTGTTGATTCCCTTGGACATTGTAGCATGACACAGCCGGGGAAGGCTTTGTGTTAGATAAGTTGTTGATATAGAATAAGTTATGTCATAACAGCAGAAGAAGGGCTCAGGTGGAGCGTGGCGAAGCCCGTGGCCTGTGCCTCTTTTTGGGGTGTTTAAGATGTCTCATGGAAAGGACTGAAAAATGAAACATTGGTCGTTGTTTGTCACCATGGCCATGGCCGCCGGCGTCTGCCTAGGGCAGGAGGCGCCGAAGAAGTATGTGAAGGACGCCGTTCATGGCGTGGTGTGCTCCCTGCCGACGGAGCCGTTGGGCTATTTCGGCTGGCCGAGCATCGCAAAGCAGGCTGACGGAACGATTAGCGTCGTCGCCTCCGGACTGCGCCGTGGGCACATCTGCCCATGGGGCCGCACCACCATCTGCAAAAGCCGCGACAACGGCCAGACCTGGACCTATCCGCAGGTCATCAACAACACGCCCATGGACGACCGCGACGCGGGCATCATCAGTCTGGGCGGCCAGCGGATGGCGGTGACCTGGTTCACCTCCAACTCCTATTTCCTCTTTAATCGTCTCCTGGGTTACCACAATGAGGACGGCACATGGAAGGATCCGGCGGCCGGCAAAGTCCTTGACACATGGACAGAGGAGATGATCGCCAAAGAGTCCGGCTCCTTCATCCGCATCAGTCCTGACGGCGAATATTGGGGCGAGGCACGGCCGGTTCCCGTGAACACTCCTCATGGCTTCATCGTCTTGAAGGACGGCAGCTGGTTCTATCTCGGCAAGGCTTGGGAATTCAATGGAACGGGCAAAGACTACTACATGAAGGATGACAGCCCCATCCGTGCCGCCCGCTCCACCGATGAGGGCCGCACGTGGGAAGTCCTTGGCGATGTTCCTCTGCCAGAAGGAGTTGGCTATGTCAAATGCCATGAGCCGCACGTGATTGAACTGGCCAACGGCGACCTGCTGGGGGCCATTCGCGTGGAAACCCCCTTCGATGTCTATCTAAGCCGTTCCACTGACGGCGGCAAAACCTGGTCCACCATGGAGGACGTGGGCTGCAAAGGCTCCCCGCCCCATCTGCTGCGCCATTCCTCCGGCGCCATCATCTGTGTCGTCGGCTATCGCGACTATGCGCCAAAAACCAATCATCCGGGCTATGGCCAACGCTGCATGATCTCCTATGATGAAGGCAAGACGTGGGACACGAACCTCATCATCCGCGACGACGGACCCGGCAACGACTTGGGCTACCCCGCCTCCGTGGAGTTGGACGACGGCTCCATCCTCACCATCTACTATCAGTACCTCCCCGGCCAGCCCGTCGCCTCCATCCTGTGGTCCCGCTGGAAGCTTCCGGATCGGTAATACATTGATTAGCAGATACTTACAATTATATTTGAGCAGTTTATCATATTCAATCCTCAAAAAGGAGAAACATGAAAAGAACGACATTGGTAGTGTCCGCCCTGCTGACGGCAGGTGTCTGCCTGGCGGACGAAGCTCCCAAACGGGTGCAGGATGTGACCCACGGAGTGGTCTGCAGCCTTCCGAACGACCCCTTCGGCTACTTTGGCTGGCCGAGCATCGCATCTCAATCGGATGGAACGATTTGCGTCGTCGCCTCCGGTCTTCGTCAAGGGCACGTCTGCCCCTGGGGCCGCACAACGATCTGCAAGAGCAAGGACTATGGAAAGACCTGGAGCTATCCTCTGGTCATCAACAACACCCCCATGGACGACCGCGACGCGGGCATCGTCAGCCTGGGCGGCAAGCGGCTGGCGGTGACGTGGTTCACGTCCAACAGCCGCTACCTCTTCCGTGGAAACCGCAATGAGGACGGCACCTGGAAGAATCCCAAACTCGGTCAGGTCCTCGACCAATGGACGGCGGAGGACATCGCCAAATACTCCGCCTCCTGGATCCGCGTCAGTGAAGACGGCGAATATTGGGGCGAGATGCGCAAGGCCCCCATCAACTCTCCCCACGGCTTCATCGTGCTGAAGGACAAGAGCTGGCTCTATTTCGGCAAAGAGTGGAAGTTCTTCGGCGAAGGCCTGGACATGTACATCTCCGACAACACGCCCATCTGCGCCGCCCGCTCCACGGACGAAGGCCGCACATGGGAGATGCTCGGCGCCGTCCCCCTGCATGAGGGCGTCAACAACAATCAATGCCACGAAGCCCATGTGGTGGAGCTTCCCAACGGCGACCTGCTGGGCGCCATCCGCGTGGAAGGCCCCTTCCGCGTCTGCCTGTCCCGCTCCTCCGACGGCGGCAAAACCTGGTCCACGCTTGAGGAAACCGGCTGCATGGGCTCCCCCCCCCATCTGCTGCGCCACTCCTCCGGCGCCATCGTCTGCGTCTACGGCTATCGCGCCGCCGGCTTCGGTCAGCGCTGCATGATCTCCTACGACGACGGCAAGACGTGGGACAAGAACATCATCATCCGCGACGACGGCCCTCACGGCGATTTGGGCTATCCCGCATCCATCGAGCTGTCCGACGGCTCCATCATGACCATCTACTATCAGTATCTGCCCAATCAGAACAAGGCCTCCATCCTCTGGTCCCGCTGGAAGATCCCCGGCGTGGCGGACAAACCCTTCTACACGGAAACCTTGGATGAAAACGACGTGGAAATCAACCGCCGCTATGTCTTCAAGGACTGCGACTGCCGCGTCTTCGTCTCTCCAAACTACGACCCCAAATCCGGCAAGATCGCCGTGACCTTCAGCGGCCGCGGCAACACCCCCGCCCATGCCAACGTGGATGCTCCCGAAGGAGCGGCCTTCCGCAAGAAGCTGCTGGCTGAGGGCTACATGATCGTCATCCCCTTCTGCGGCAGCGACTCATGGGGCAGCCCGGAGGCCACCTCCACCGCCATTAAATGCCTGGAGCACATGAAGGACGAGGCCGGCTTCGCCATTCCGCAGCGCTTCCCCGTGTTCGGCTTCTCCATGGGCGGTCACGCCGCCCTGATGTTCGCCGTGCGGTATCCGGACCGCGTCACCAAAATCGGGGACTTCTTCGGTTCCATCGATTTGGCAGATTTGGCAAAGCGGAACGCCGGCTATGGCCAAAACATCCATGCGCTGTATCCTAATGAAGAAGCGCTAAAGCAGTCGAATCCAATCAATTACGCAAAAGAGCTCGCGAAGTTCCCCGTGCGGATCTACCACGGCAACAAGGACCATGTCATTCCTCTGGACTATTCAACCCGTCTTGAGAAGGCCCTTAGGGAAAATGGCGGCGATGTGAGGCTCACCGTTGTTCCGGACATCGGTCATGAAAACGCCATCATGAAAGCCGTTTGCGACGATTTTGTGGAGTTCCTGAAATAGTCCATGGTCTACGGGAAGGGCAACGCCCTTCCCTCAACGCATTGCCCTCTGCTCCATCTCTTGGACGCAGAGGGCTTTCTTTTCGTCATATCAAGCCCAATGTCGATAAACGGCCATCGATCTTCCGCCTTGCCTCGCCCCCTGATTCATGCAATAAAATGCATAGATATGAATGCATTTAATGAATGAGATTCTCCTGCCGAAAGAAGAGGCAAAATTGGCCAAAAACGTGTCTGGAAGAGGGGAAAAACACCCCCTGTTTTTCAATGATTGCCCCAAACGGGCCCCAGAGCAGGCCTCTGGCGCATCATACCCTCCAACCTGTATATTAATACATCTCCTGCCCCATAGGGCCAAAAATGGCCATTTTTCCGCATTTGGCCATTCTTTCACTTTCTTTCATTTTATGCCATATAATGGCTTAAATCCGCCAGCTGTCATACATGAGAGAGCGACCGCCGGCTGGGGCATAAGATGCGACATGACAAGAAAACGGCAAGCCTTCCCAAAAGGGATAAAATAAACATAACCTATTGATTGTCAAATATTTCCGCGATCCATACGCCGGAATGCTCCGAAGGCTCGACCTTTTGGGTCTCGCGGACATGGAACACTCTCCACGTCACGAAGTTCCGCTGTCTGCCGCCCACTTTCAGGCGCCATCCCATGGGATGATCAGCAAACCAGCCGCCGTCCTGCGGTCCTGGAGGGCCGAACTCCTTGACCACATCGCACAGGACAAGTGGCTCTTGGGGTGCAAAATCCGTTCCTTCAAGGGGATAGAGCAGGAGCTTCTCGCGGATGTTCAGCGAGGGGATGGCTTTGCCCTTCCAGTCCACTTGACTGTATTCATTGGCAAGAAGATAGGGCACGCCGTTCCATGTGGCATTGACGGTGATCGGAGAAAGGGTATGGAAATGAGGCTTCTCAAGAATCTGGCGGAAGGGGGACTGCCCCGGCCGCCCCAGCCATAGGCGGAGCCGGCTGGCCTCCAGCGGCTCTGGCGACCATGGATGGGGCCCCCACTCTCGGCAGGTGAACAGCAGCTCTCCCGTGGCTAGAGGGGCGATGGAGCATTCGCATCCGCTAAGGCCATCGCTTGGATAGGGTTTGGAGAACATGGGTGGGTTTGTGCCGGGTTCAGACGTCACCAAACTGTAGCGTTCCGGCCGCCATTTGCCGTTCTGGCGGCGCATGCGCACAAGCCCCTCTCCCCAGGGAAGGGGCGGCACGGAGCAGCAGGGCATCAGAATGTCTTCGCCGTCAAACTGCGGGGCGCCCAAGGCACTGGTGAGGCATCCAGCAAGGAACTCATTGGGATGTAGGATGTTACGCTCTGTCTCACGCAATGTGCCATCCTTGAATTCGAGCTGAGTCAGGATAAAGAAACAGCCGCTGTTTTGGTCATAGACATTCAGGGCGTCCGACTGGCTAAGGGAAAGGGGAATGGCGATGGCCTCGCCGACGCAGAAGCCCGTGCCGGCGTGGGGATGGGGATGCCCGTCCGGAAGCGTGGCTCCCACGGGAACGAAGCCGATGAAGCCGTCGTAGCGGGAATAGTACACCATGGAGCCGTTGTCCGGATGACGGTCCTCAAAGGAGCGGAGAAAGGTCAGCGGCTCGGACTGGGCGATGTTCTCGAAGGAGTCAAACAGATAGACATCGTGGCCAAGCTCAAAATCGCAGACGCTTTTGCCAAAGGTGCGCATGTTGATGGCGATGGCCGACAGGTTTGGGGTGACCTGAAAGCAGCTGCTGGCCAGCCCCGAAACCCCATTGCGGCCGTCTTCCGTGGCAATGATTTTCCGCAGAAGCTTCTTCTCGCCAATCTGAAATGGAGAATGGAATGACATCATTCCTCGCCGTGAATCTTCTTGATGGTGGGATAGACATAGGCCTTGCCCAGACCATCCGTGATGCAGAGGCTTTCGTAGAGCTCCACCTCGTCCAGCCCCTTGTCCACGACGACCTGCATGTCGGCGGCGAAATCATAGTTTTTGGGAATGGCACAGCCCATTTCGCGGAAGAGACCGATCTTGATGTCCCGTCCGCCCGTGATCTCTTTGGTGAAATAATCGGAGAACTCCCTGCCATTGCGGAAGTTAGGACCGCTCATCATGACGCCGTCCAAAGAGCCTTCCGCAAACATCTTCTTGTAGGGCCACGGCATGGGGCCGAAGGTGGCGTTGAAGTCCGGCTCGTCCTTCATCTCCAGAGGACGGTTGGCGGAGAGATAGATGGGGCGGCCGTCGCTCAGGGCCTTGCAGCGGCGGAAGAACTCCGCAATGGAATCCGCGCGGATTTGGAAGACGCCGGCGATGTCCTCTTGGCTGCCATTGTAGTCATGGCCATAGCGGGCCTTGAATTTCTCCAGCACTTCGGGGTTGTAGCCGAACTCCACGCCGTTGCCCGCGCCAGTGTGGCTGCGGGTGTTGAACATGAAGCCGTCGAAGGGATAGCGGGCCAGCTCCTCAAAGCGCTTCACCTTGTGCTCCATGGCCTTGGGAACTGTGAACTCCGCCACGCCGTAGTAGTAGAGATCCCGCCCTTCCATGTCCGGCTCGCCAACGGAAAAGCCCACCGCTCGGTTGCCATAATCCAATGCGCAGGAGGCACTTGGAGTATTGGGAACATAGAAGGCGAAATTGAGGGAGGACAGAATCTGCTGCTCCACCAGCTCCTCGCCGTTATGCACGAGGCCCCACACACTGGGCAGCTCCGTGCCGTCCGTGTCGTAGATTTGGCACTGTCCCACATCCTTTGTCAAGACCATGGTGTAATCCCGATCCATGGGCATGCCGCGGACGGCCAGTTTCACATACTTCTCCTTGATGGCCAACCCTGTGATGTCCAGGCGGTTAAGGCCGTCCTCCGTCACGGAGGGGGTCACCTCGTAGTCGCCTTCATAGAGGCTATAGATCTTGTTGTCATTGCTGACATAGAGGAGCAGGTCCTTGTTGGAGCGAATACGCGGAGGCTTGCGATTCTTCCACATGGGGTCGTTGGTGAACACAATGCGCCCCACGGGTTTACGCTTGTCCGGCGCATAGAGCGCCGCCGCCGCTCTCTTCTTCTGGACCAACAGCGGATCTCGCATGGCGAAGGCGTCCATGTTGTCGATGTACCACGGATCGATCAGCGCCCAGCCGTTAAGCCATTCGTAGGTCTTCTCCAGGCCCTCGATGCCGCCACGTCCGTATTGGACGCCTCCGTCGTCATAGAGGCTTTCCCAGCCCCACACCTCCATGCCGTATTTGTGGCCCAGTCGGATGGTCTCCAGGCAGGGATTGTAGTGCTTGTAGGTGTTGATGACGTACATGGACTCCTTCGGCGTAAACCAATGATAGGCGTCATTGTCTCCATACATCGCGGAGACTTCACTTGGATAATGCGTTGTACCGCAGATATTTACGCGAAGATAGATTTTTTTGATGCCCCCTTCCGCCATGTTCCGCAGGGCGGCTTCGTAGTCTTCCAGCTTGTAGTAGCCCGCCTTGGGGTCACCCTGGGCCATGGCGTAGTCCAGAAAGTCAATGGTGGAGGAGAACAGCGGCTTGTCCGCCGCCTGCGCCAACATGGAGGCGAAGCCCAACACCAACATCCCGAAGAGTCTTTTCATGAGCGTTTTCCTTATTGTAGTTGCGTTTAGCGCCTATTTTGAGTTTGTCAAGCCGATGGAACGATGGATTCAACGCAGTCAGCGGAGCGACCACAGGTCAAAAAGCGTGGCTTACAGACGGACTTGCCGTCCCTGCCGAATGGACTCCAACTCCTTCTCAATAAGCAAGATGGAGTTCCGTGTGCTTTCCATGGAGGCGACTTCGGGCCGTTTGCCCTGCAGGATGCATTCTCCAAAGTACTCGATTTCACGGAAATACATGTTCGGCGTCCCTTCCGGGAAGGCGATGGTCTCCTGCGGTTCGTCCTTGTAGCAGCGGACCAGCTGGTCGCCCGTCAGCTCGAAATTGGAGCGTTCGAAGACGGCGGAAAGGGCGGAGCTGAAGCGCGTGTGGGTCCAACCGCCGCTGGTGACCACCTTCAGGTCGTTGGGATAGTAGTATATGGTGGTGCAGTCGTCGATGCCGCCGGAGCCTGCCGTGACGCCGATGCTGTAGATGGCCTCCGGCATGCCGAGGGCGAACTGCACGAAATCGATGTCATGGAGATGCAGGTCCATCATGGCGCCGCCGGAACGCGCCACGTCGCGGAACCAGCCAGGCGGCAACTGGTTGTTGCGCTGCATGGACATGCTCAGCAGCTTGCCATAGGCGTGATTGGCAATGAGGTCCCGAATGTGCAGATAGGGTGCGCAGAAGCGGATGCATTGGGCGACCATGAGGAAACGGCCCGTCTCTTTGGAGACGGCGATCATGCGGTCGCAGTCCGCCGTGTTGAGGGCCATGGGCTTTTCGCAGAGCACATGGAGCCCCGCCTTCATGGCTCGGATGGCGTATTCTGCATGGAGGTTGGTGGGCAGACAGATGTCCAGATAGTCCAGATCCTTCTGGGTTTCAAGCAGTTCCTCAAAACAGTGGGTCTTCGCAACAGCCTGATAGAGAGCGGCATCCGCCTCCGAGGCGCCAATAGGACGCGCCAACGCCTCCGGCGAGATGTCACAGAGAGCGGCCAGCTGGATGTTCTTCTGAGCGGCGTATTGCCCCGCATGGCAATGGCCCATGCCGCCGAAGCCGATGAGGGCGGCCTTGACCTTTCCGTCTTTCGTCATGATTCTACTCCTTTGTGACGCCGAAGCGGTAAACGGTGTTGTGGGTATAGACCTGGCCTGGCTCAAGGCGCGGGCTGGGGAAGTTGTCGTGGTTCGGAGAGTCCGGCCACGTCTGAGTCTCCAGACAGAAGGCGCCGAAGCGCGGATGGCGGACACCCCCCTTGCCTGCCTCGCCATTCATCCAATAGCCCATGTAGAACTGGACGCCCGGCTGATCCGTGTCCACGTCCATGGTGATTCCCGTGCGGGTGGAATAGACCTGAACCGCGTTCTTCATCAGGGGGCCAGCGGCGTTGGCCAGCACGAAATTGTCGTCGAAGGCGATGGGAAGGGCGGGATCCGAATAGATGGATTCGAAGGAACGCCAGTGGGTCAGGTCATAGGGGGTTCCGGCCACTGGCAGGACCCGTCCCGTGGCGGCCAGATTCGCGTTCACCTCCGTGTGGCCGATGGCCTTTGAACGGACCATGTGGTCCTTGCAGTCCGTGGCGGTGCCGCCGTTCAGGTTGAAATAGGCATGGTTGGTCAGACAGATGACGGTGGTCGCGTCCGTGGTGGCCCGATAGTGGATTTCCAGTTCATTGGCGTCGGTCACATGGTAGACGACCTCCACGGAGACGGCGCCAGGGAAGCCGGCGTCGCCGTCCGGACTGTTCAGGGTCAGCTTCAGGGTCGTGGAATCCACCACCGTGGCCGTCCAAAGGCGGTGCCCATAGCAGAGCCCCCCATGCAGGGTGTTCCCCTTGTCCTTTTCGTTCATGACCAGATGATAGGTCTTGCCGTCCAACGCGAACGTGGCGCCGGTGATGCGGTTGGCGTAGCGGCCGATGAGGGCGCCGAAGAACGGCGGATTGTTTTCGTAGGTCTCCGGCTTCTCATGGCCGAGAAGCACGTCCACCCGCTTGCCGTCGCGGTCTTTGGTGAAGATGGAGACCAACGCGCCGCCCATGTCCGACACATCCACTTGAAAGCCACTGGAGTTGACCAGACTGTACAGCTTCGCCGTCCGTCCGTCACGCAAAGTGAAGAAGTCTCTCACGGGCATGGCCGCCGCCGGCAGACTGGCGCACAGCATGGTCAGATTGGAGAACAGCATGGTGGGAAGCAAGGGGGAAATCTTCATGGATGGCCTTTCTCTTCTATTCCTTATACAACTATATAATATATACGCAGCTCATGGACGTCGCGTCCATCTAACAATGTATTCGCTGTTCCCAAGGAATCAAATCGACACGTTGCAGGCAACGGGGCAATAAGCTGTGTTCTGGAGTTAATGAACTCCTCTTATGGAGCATAAGGCTTTCAACAAAAGAAGAAAAAAAGTCACCATTGGAATTGATATTGCTTCAATATAGGCTACATTCAACAAAGACACAGCGATGTCGTGATTTGGGGAAGGCGGTCACAGCCGCCATGGTTGTCATAAACGAAAGGAATGGCCATGAATGTTTTTTGTAAGTCATTGGTAATAAGCATGTTATGTGGAATGGCCGTGACCGCGGCGCCCTATCCGAAGAAACTGCTGATTCCAGCGGCGCCGGGTCACAGTCCCGCTCTTTGGGACACGGAGGAGCTGTTCAAGACGCCGACGGCGACGCCCGCCACCGACCTGAAGTTCGATTTCAACTATTCTCCGAACATTCGTCCCATCTATCTGGAAAGCATTGCCTATCAAGGGAAACCGACACGAATCTTCGCCTGGGTCGGCGTTCCTGCGGCGGAGGACGGCAAGCCGGTTCCGGGCGTCGTCCTTGTGCATGGCGGCGGCGGGACGGCCTTCGCGTATTGGGCGGAGAAATGGTACAACCGCGGCTATGCGGTCATCGCCATGGACACGGTGGGCAACCGTCCGCTGACTCATTTTGAAGGCCAAGGCTGCCGCGTCAAGCTTGAAGGCAGCGGTCCGGAGCGCCACGATTTCGAGAAGGACCTTGTGAATCCCCACGACAGCTGGACGGCGCAGGCGGTGGCCGCCGTCGTCAAGTCCCACAGCTATCTGCGCACCCTGCCTGGAGTCGACGCCTCCCGCATCTGCATCACGGGCATTTCATGGGGCGGCTATCTGACGAACATCGTCAGCGCGGTGGACAAGCGCTTCCTCGCGGCGGTTCCCGTCTATGGCTGCGGGTTCCTTGGCGAGTTCTCCGGAACGGTCGCCGGCGCGCCGAAGGAATGGCTGCTGAAATTCGATCCCTGCATGTTCCTGCGCTCCGTGGAATGCCCCATCCATTTCGTGGGCCATCCCGTGGATCCGCCGTACCATTGGGCGCAGTGGGTCCGCTCCACGATGCTTCCCGCAAAGGTCGGCCGCTCCACCCTGCTCGGCATGCTTCACAGCCATTACCACGGCATGCCAAAGGAAGTGGAGGTCTACATCGACTCCTGCTGCAAGGGCGAGCCAAAACTGCCGGAATGGTATGACGAAGCCATTGGCGACGGCGTCATCAGCGCCCGCTACAAAGCCTATGCCCCTGTGGACAAGGCGACGATCGCATGGACGGAAGACGGCCTCGACATCGACTGCGCCAGCCGCAAATGGCAGGAGGCTCCTGCGGAACTGCTGGATGGGGAGGTTCGCGCCACGGTTCCTGAAAAGGCCACGTTCTATTATCTGACCCTGTATGATGCCCGCGGCTGCCGCGTCACCACCTGCGGCTATGGCTGGCAGAATGACTGAACGCAACGGCAACGATGTCCGCAGGCGTGTGAGAAAAACCGTCTGCGGCGCTCCCCTCCATTACATCTATATATAATATGGTATATATGAAACGCATGCCATGGCTTTTTTGCATCTTGGCGGGATGGCTGCTGGCTAGCGTGGCTGCCGCCCATCCATGGAATGTGATGTGCCGCTATGACAATCGTGTCGAGCTGGTCAACAATGGCGAAACCATTGCCACGGCGGCTCCAGTATTCTTTGACCCATCATGGCGCAGTGGCCGCATCACGAAATGCGTTTTCAATCCCAAGGAGATGGAAATTAAGGAAACCACCGCCGTGCAGGGCAATGTCCATTTCACGGCGCGTCTGGAGGCCGAAGGCGTCAACGGCGAGACGGTGCGGCTCCGCTACGCTTTGTCCGTAAATGAGCCCGTCGAATTGAACGCCTTTGGCGTCAATTTCCAGTTCAACAACCGTTTCCTCTTCGGCGGCAGCTATCAGATCGGCGACGGCGTGGAGCAGCCGTTTCCCCTGGAGAAGTCAGAGAAGACGCTCCTATGCCGCGAGGTCATGAGCGACCTGACTCTGCGGACAGTCAGTGGCGTCATTTCATTCCATCTTCTTGAACCACAAAGGGTTACCATACAAGATGAACGCCAGTGGAACACTCCGGTCGTGTCCGTCCGCATTGAGTTGTCATCTGGCGATGGAAAGCGATGGAAGGCGGGGCAGACTGGAACGGTGGACATGGAATTGAGCTCGTTGGACGGCGTGGCGCTGGAGAAGCCCGCGCTGTGCACCATACGAGCCGGCGAGGATTGGATTCCGCTGGATGCGGTCATGGGCGTCGTCCCCGGCTCCGCGCTGGATTTCTCCACGATGGGATTCTGCGACGCGCCGGCGGGCAAGCATGGCCGCGTGATCGCGAAGGACGGCCATTTCGAGTTCGAGAACCTGCCCGGCAAGCCGCAGCGTTTCTATGGTGTCAATTTGGTGGGCAACAGCCAGATGATCAGCCACTTAGAGGCCGAAAAGCTGGCGGAGCGGCTGTGGCGGCTGGGCTACAACAGTGTCCGCTTCCATCATCATGACGGCCTTCTGGCGGACCGCGAAAGCGTCGGCGCGACGGGCCTGAACGCAGGCAACATGGATAAGCTTGACTACCTCTTCGCCGAACTGAAAAAGCGCGGAATCTACTGCACGACAGACCTTTACGTCTCCCGCACCATCGACCGCAAAGATCTCTGGCCGGAGGAGGAAGGCAGACTGAACTTCTACACATACAAGAATCTGCTGCCCTTCAACGAAAAGGTTTGGGAGAACTGGAAAGCCTTCAGCCGCAACTTCTTGCTGCATGTCAACCCCTACACGGGCATGAGCTATGCGGAAGACCCCGCCATGAGCTGGATTTGCATGGTCAATGAGGCGACCTATGACATTTGGGGGCTTGACCGCTTGAACGAGCTCTCCCGTAAGGCATGGACTCAAGGGTGGAACGCATGGCTGCTGAAAAAATACGGCAACTGGCAGGAGCGGAACCGCGCTCACCACGTCGAACGGCCCGAAACCATCGAACTGCTGCCGAAAAGCACGGAGATGAACGCGGCGGAGCTGGCGGATTTCCATCAATTCGTCTTGGAGACGGAACAACGGCTCTTCGGGGCCATGAAGGCCTTCGTGCAGGAGGAATTGGGTTGCAAGGCTCTCTTCACAAGCATGAACTTTCGTGGCTTAGAGCCTCTTAGCCCGTTGGCGCGGAAGGACTTGGACTTCGTGGACAACCATTTCTACGTCGATCATCCGCGCTTTCCCTCCGGAACCTGGGGCCTGCCCGCCGTCATTCCGAACCAGAGCGTGGTCCGTAACGGCAATGTGGGCGGATGCCGTGAGGCGGTCAGCCGTATTTTTGGCAAACCGTTCACCATCAGCGAGTTCAACTATTCAGCGCCGGGTCGGTACCGTGGCATTGGCGGCATTCTTACGGGCTGCGTCGGCGCCCTGCAGGACTGGAACAGCGTGTGGCGTTTCGCCTATGCCCATGCCAACGACTGCCTCTTCAAACCCACTGTGCTCAAACATTTTGACATGGCGCGGGATCCCCTCAGCCAGGCGGCGGACCGGGCATCCCTCTGTCTGTTCCTGCGACAAGACATGAAGCCTCTGAAGAACCGCATCGCCATGACAGTGAATCAAGCGGCCAACGGCCGCGAGGCTCTGCGGAATCCCGTGGACACCTTGAAGGCCATGGCGCTGCAGACGCAAGTCGGTGTCGCCTTCGAGGACACGGCGCCGAACCTCTCCCTAAGCGTGGCGATGGCCGACGACGCGCCGCAGGCCTCCGCCCACATCGGCACAGACGTTCCGACGGACAAACTCCATGAAATGATTCATAACTTATTGCAAGGCAATGAGTTACAAAATTCAGACACACCATTGCAGACACCTGGTGGCCAATTGACGCTGTTGCCCCAACAGGACACCATGATTCTCGACACGGAACGGACCGCCGGTGGTTTCGGCCCCGCCGGAACGCACATTGAAACCCATGCCCTTGATGTGGACATCATGGGAACGACTGCCACGGTATGGGCCTCCAGTCTGGACGGTCTGCCCCTGAAACAGAGCCGCCACATCCTGCTGACCCACCTCACCGACCTGCAGGATAGCGAGATGGTCTATGCGGAGGCAGAGCGCCAAACCCTGCTGTCGTGGGGCGAACTGCCCTATTTGGTTCGCAACGGCCAGGCCAGACTGCTGCTGAAGATTCCACAGGGTCAGACCGTCACAGTCTGGGCGCTGAAGACCAACGGCGAACGCATGGAGACGCTTCCCGTCGTCCAAAAGGCGGAGGGCATGGAACTGACGCTTTCCGTCAAAGGCACTCACGGAGCGCAGATGCTCTACGAAGTTCAAGTGACGCAACCCTAACGGTCACAAGGCCTTAGGATGGATGTAACGGCTTGAGGTCATTTCAAAGTCCCATGCCATTGCTCTGGCGGGAGCACTTCCTGCAACTGCATGAAATTCAGCATCATGCGACTAACCTCTTCGGGCTTTGGTGTGGCAAACGGCGCGTTGATGTAGTTGCCGGCCGAAATGCCCGCCATTGCGCCTTCATCGCTGACGCTCAGCAAGGCGGTCGTGGTCTTCGCCTGAAAGAAAAGGCGCAGCTCATTGCCACAGGGGCCCTTGCCGTGTGGAAATTTCGGTGCCAGAGCATGATGGCTCTGATAGACGCGTATGTAGCTGATTTCAG
>JAEEGL014101162.1_pt1 | contig 14766 bp, 8 predicted proteins | sample 9134231 | NCBI WGS metagenome assembly JAEEGL01 (sample SAMN16246548, study PRJNA631951) | gut metagenome | biome: gut microbiome; feature: rumen; material: fiber-attached | host: Bos | place: Iran: Karaj | collected 2018-10 | reverse complement strand
TTATTCTACAATTATTTTAAATCTGTATTTATCGGCAACAGAATAAAACTTTCTTTTAGGGATATCAGACAATTTTAATACTATTTCTGTGCCAGTATGTGCTTCTAAAGTATTTATTATAAGTTCATCAGTATATTCATAATATTCAGGATTTACATCCATTAATTCTCCTTGGTAAAATGCCATTTTAACAACATCTTCACCATGGAAGTATTCTGAATATGGTTGTATAGAAACTTTTAAGTTATATAAATCAAAGTCTTCGTCATTGTAAATAATAATGTTCTTCTTAAAGGAATCTACAAATAAAGTTCCTATATCATAAGTAGCACCAGCTTCAACTTCGTTATTATCTATGAATATCTTAATATCATTATTTATTAAAAAGGTATCTCCTCCAAAAGTATAGTTTTCAAGTAAATATTCTTTTAATGTTACGTCAAAACTTCCTTTTGGATATATTCTTATTTTTGCATTATAGAATGGTAACAATAATTGTGTGGTATTAATTTCAACTTTATTGTTATATCTGTTTATTATGTCTATCCATGGTGTCATGTCAGATCTTAATATAAGTTTGTGACCAAGATAAGGATTTCCACTAGTATCATATTGTATAGGTTCTTCGTATATTTCAAAATCTTGCATAGGTCCTATACCATTAATAATGATATAAGAATTTTTGTATATATGCATAGAATTTATAACGAATTTACCATCTCTTAAAAGTGTTCTGTTTTTAGTAGAATATAAGAAAAATCCTATTGAACTTGGATTAGGAAATACTGCATTACCTACTTCTATCCATCTTTTACCATCTATACTTGAATAGAATTGGTAACTATAGGATCCTTTACTTTCACTATTAAACTTAACTACTTTTATATATTTATAATCTCCGTTTTCTTCTGGTAATTCTTCTTGTTGTTCTTGCTCTTCAGAAGAAGAAGACGGGTCTGATTCTTCAGATCCGCCTTCACTGTCATCGTCAAAACTGTATCTAACATATTCATCGCTAAAATCGTGATTCAAACGGATATTTTTTCCATCATTTTCTAGATTTGAAGGAGCGTCTGCTAAATACGTTTGACATTCCGCATAATTTCTTGTATTACAGAAAACTATAACTCCAGCTATATCTTCTTCTGTTAGTGGAGTATGTTCTAAACAAACTTGCATACAATAAGAATCATCATATTCTTTCATTGTATAAGATACATATTTCTTATTGTGTAGTATGTGTAGTCCATCGTTTTCAAACCTTAAACAGTCTACATCAGAAGGAGAAAGAGACCATATTAGTGATTGAGTCTGGAAATTTTCATCATATATAATTCCATGACTTTCTTTGATTAGTGTAGACATTGATTAGTCTCCTTATACTATATCAATATACTGATCAAGAGCTACTTCTTTTCCTATCATGATATGATCTTTGCCAAATAAGTTAACAAGATTTTGAGCATTGGTCATTGCTGCCCTTAATGAAAGATATACAGAATGTAAGAACCATGGCTTGAAATTGATTCTCTTCATTTTGTCAAAATACAATTCATAATTACCATCATTAGGAGAAGTAAAATATCCTAATCCATCCCATACAAATACCATATCGTATTTAGGATTGTTTATATCAGAGTTTCTAACTACAAATTTTTCATATATTCTTGTATCATTAGCATCATTTTTAGCTAAACCAGATACATATAATGTTTCAAGAGTTTCTCTATTAGTTTCAAGATATCTTTGATTCATATCTTCTAATTGAAGATATTCATGGTCATAAGTATGTTTAGGATTAGTGTCATATTCCGAGGGATTAGTCATTGCGGCATACCATTCACAGTCTACAGAATTAGTAACAGATTTGCCTACTGATTCATTATAGTAATGTGTAAATATAATATATTTTGTCATGGTAGCCTCCTTATTGTATTTTGATAAACTGTTCTATTGGAACATGTTTAACAAGTTTAACATTATCTATACCTATCATAGAAACAAGTTTTTTAGCAGACGTTAAACCAGATTCTAATGAATTATGTATAGAATGAAGAATCCATGGTGATAATTCTATCTTTTGATATTGGTCTTTTATGTAATAAGGATGTTTTCCAGTTTCTTCATAATGAGCTGGAATAGTATCTCTTATTACGTTTCTTTGATCTATTATTAATTGATCTCCAAAATTATTATAACCTTTACTAGCAAGGTCTGTTAATTTATAGCCTACATACCTATCTGTAGTACCACCAGCAGAGATTGTAAAATTAGTTGTATTTACTCCAGCAAGAGAAGGTTTAACATTATTGTTTAATGAATTAGAAAAAAACATTGGATAATACAAATGTGTTGTAGGAGTGGAACCTCCTGCTTGATGAACATGTGAAATTAATAAATATTCTATTCCATTTGAATCTGCTTGTGTGATTCCTCCAACTCCAGTAGGAACCATTTCACCATATTCTATACTATCTGAAGCACTAGCTATTTTAAAGAAAGTTATTTCTTCCATTGCATTTTGTAAATTTTTAAAAAACAGACCATATTGATGATAAAACTCAGAATTAGATTTATATCCTTTATTTGTTAAATCTAATGTTGAAATATCTGCAAAACATTTTGCAGTTCCAGCTATTACTTGTTTTTTCATATAAGTATTTATATATTGTGGTTTACATACAAGATATGCATTATCAAATCCTAATTTAGAGCCTCCTAATATTACAAAATGCTTAGAAAAATCATCTGGACTAGAAGGAACCTGATCTTTAGGAACTTTAGTCCAATCTCTTACAACATATCCTAATTGTTCAGGAATATATTTTTTATGGAATATCTTTTTCGTTCCAGTATAAATAAATAAGTTGTTAGACTTATCTTCATTTGTCATATTAGAACGAATAAGTTCTTCTCTTTCTTCAGTTGCTTCATTTTTTAAAGTTGCAGTTAAGTTTGCTTCTGTTTCTCCATTATATAATCCTTTTAGATTATATCCACTATTTTTAAAATCAGTTATCTGTTTTTCTGTTATATTTAATTTATGTTCATGACTATAAAATTCTTCTGTTTTTTCATAGCTTGATTGTCCGGTAACTGGTGTATTAGTATTAGGATTAACATAACGATATAGCAATGTATATTGAGTTTGCATAATACCCTCCTATGTTCTTTTAATGGTTAAACGTTTACCTTTATCTTTTTCTTGATGATGTAATTCCCAATATGTTAATAAGTCGTTATACAGTTGATCTAAATGTATATTCCCATTAACAAGATTTTTCATAAGTTCATCGTTATCTTCATATAGATTTATATATGAAATAATCTTTTGAGAAACATTATCCAGAAGCATATTACCTTGTAATTTTGGATTAAATTTAATATCCAAATCACCAGATATACCTATTCCATATATCGTTATATTACCTATGTAAAAGCTAGTATTTATATTATTAAGCGCTGTCTTTTGTATTGTAAATGAATTGAAATCTTCCGTATATGGAATATTATAAACCATTTTCCCTGTAGTTGGAAGAGAGATAGTATCTATGACTTCTCCATTTAATATTATATTTACAGGTGTAATAGTATGTAAATAAAAACTTATTTTTGTTTCCTTTTTGTTTTCTATATAGAACGTAATATGTGCTTCTTGATTAAGAAAATCTTCATGATTTCTGATTATATGTTTAGTAGTATCAATGTACATAGTTACATTTTGAGGTTCTCCAGTATATGGATTAGTTGGATTTATATCACTAGGAATATTTGATACAGAAGAATCTAACATTCCAGATCCTAAATCACCTGGATTATACGAAATAATATATTCAGAATTTTGTATAATACTTCTTTCAAGATACCATCGTACTAATCTAAATGTTCTTAATGCTTCTGGAATATCTTCTAATGGAAAATACATAAGTATCCATGCATATAAATAATCTAGTATTTTTTTAGAAGCTTGTTGCATGGTCATTTTTGCAAAGTCAAATATATGATCTTGCCACAACTTATAATATCCTATAAATACTTGTCTCATTATTCCAGTTCTTACATCAAGATATTCTACTGCTATATCTTTATAAGCATTTTCTTGATTTTCATCTTTAATAGGATATTTTATTGGAAGTTTTGCTATAAAAGTATAGTCATCTATTTTTTTAATAAAGTTTCTAGGTTTTAATTTTTCTTTATCAAATATGAGATTTTCAAAATCTTCATATCTACTATCATTTTCAGGTAATAATAATTCGTCTATTTTAAAAGGATCGTCAAACCCTTCTTCTTCTTCATATACCCAAGCCCAATCAACTATAGGGTCTGATGTTATTTCAGCTTCTACTATTACTTTACTAAGTTCTTCAAAATCAGGATGTATGTAATTAAGCGACAAAAATGGTCTTTCTATATGTAAGCTATTAAATATAGATAATGTAAAATCAGAGCGTCTTTTTATATTTTCTATTTTGTTATATATGTCAATATTTTTATTAAATCTATTAAGACTGTCTATATTAGACATATAAACATTTTTAATTTGATTTGCTTTGTCCATATCATTAAACAATGACATATTTTGATTTTTTCTAAATATATCAATATAGTTTAATGATATGTATATATGTTTAGTAATGTCTAATTCTGATAATTTTTCGAATAATGTAATAGGAATTATTTTACTTAACCAATCAGTATTTTTTATAAAATTTATATCAGTAAGTTTCTTTTTTATAAATAATATAGGATTAAGAATGCTAATATCATATTTAGACTTATAAGTATTATATTGATCATATATAAATATATTTCTATGTTTAATAAATAAATTTACGAATGAATCAAAATGATTTAATTTATAAAAAGACTTTATAAGATTCATAAAATCTTCTTTAAAGTTTATATTTCTATGTTTTTGTGTTAAGAAGATATCGTTGTTATAATAATTAGTTATTATTTTACTTTTAGTTATTCCATTCTTAAAAAAATCAACAAAGAATACATTTTTAGATAATATATCAGCAAGAATATAATCATTATTTACATCTAATATAAAACTTACTTTAGAAGCAGTTATATTTGATAATGTAAAAGCATTATATTTTTCTTTTGTAAAGAAATCTATAATATGATTTTCAAATATATTTTGACCATATTTATTTACACTTATTATGCAATCATTATTGCCATTTAATATGTTTGTATTCAAAGCATATTTTATTATGTTATTAATATTTTCTTGAGTAAAATATAACTTTTTATTTTCTTTGTAAAATCCTATGTACTTACTTATTTCTTTTAAGAACTTACAAGATTTTATAAGCATTGATAATTCATTATATTTATCAACATACATTTTACTTTTAGTAAATTGTATGTTTTTCGGTAAGAATATTTTTTTGCTATTAAGATTAAAATCTACTATCTTATTTAATTCTTCATAACTAGCTATCTTATTAAATCCATCTATTAAAGCATAGTGTTTTTCTAAATAAGTTAGTATTTTATTTTTATTTATAAATAAATTACTTGATATAAATAGATTACTGTTATATTTGTTTACATATAAATTATTAGAAAGTATACTTACGTTTTTGTTAAAGTTTATTGTAAATAATCCATCTGTTACAAAAAGATTATTATTATATTTATTAATATTGTTATTAACATCATATATATATGCAAATAATAAATCTTTAGATATAAATAAATAATTATTTACGTCAATAAAGTTTTTGTCTTTTTTTGTAAAATCTTTATTATAAAGCGAATATAAAGATTTACTATGAGAAGAAGACATTGAATCTTTAATAACAAAAGCACTATTATTAAATTTTTTTAAAAAAATATTATCGTTATCTGTATATAAAAAATTGTTATCTTTAGATCCTAATATATTTATATAATCATAATACAAATTTTTAGCATCAGAAAATAATAGTACATTTTCAAGTATTTGTAATTTGAAATTATTATACTTGTTTGCACTATATTCTAACCTTTGAGTATGTAAATACTTAGATTTTACTTTAAATAAAAGATTATCTTTAAAATAAAGTCTTTTATTATTTGACGTTAATAAATCATTTCCTAAAAACAATTCTATATTTTTACTTCCAGGTAAAAGATTTGTATCATCATTATAAAATATATTGTAATTACCTTCTTTAGATGTATTTAAATATTCTAATACATTTAATCTATGTTCTTTTTTATAAGATAATCTATTTTCAGATATAGTTTTTAATTTGCTATTAGGGTTTTTATGTATATTTGTATTTTCGTATAAGTTTAATATAAAGTTATTAGCACTGTATAAATTAAAATACTCATAAATGTTTAAAGTATAATAATCTATTTTAAAACTATAATGTGAATCAAGTAAATTTATATCATAATCAATATGTGACTTTAAGAAAATATCATGTATAAAATTTATTTTATATTTAAATGGATATTTTCTTATAGCAATTTTATTGTTTATTGATACGTTTTTTGTTTTATATGAAGCAAAATAACTTTTAAGAAGATCTACATAAAATTTTTTATCAGTTGTAATAAGATTAAATACATTAGTTGTTATATTATATTTTGGTTTAATCATATAACTTTTATATGGATTAGTTATATTTAAATTAGGACCAAAAAAGTAATTTTTAAATACATTTAATTTTCCTTTATATGTATTTCCTGTTTCTGTTTTAAGATACAGATTTTCTAATATATTTAAATGTCTATTAAATATAATATCTCCAAAGATTGGATTGAGTCTTATAATACTTTTTTTAGATTTATATAAAAAATTATTTTTATTTTCTATATATAATGTTGAATAAGGAACTTTATATATATAATTACGAACTAATTCTTTAGTGTTTGTTTCTTTTTGACATTTATCTATTTCAAAAGGTATTTCAAATAAAGAATACCTAGCGGCATTCTTTGACATAGCCACTAGGTATTCATATGTTCTTATGTCTAAGATAACACCATCTCTTTGATATTGAAACATAAAATTATAAACTGAATTGTTGTAGTTATAATTAAACAACAATTCTTTTCTAATTATATGTTGTTTATTATCATAAGATAGTATTAATTCCATAGACTCTCCTTATGATGCTTTCTTTATTGTAAATGTATAATTTATATTATAAGTATTTCCAATATTTGTGTCTTTAGTAACTATAGAGAATGTTCCTGTAAGACCGCCTGCCGGTATATCTGCAAATTCTAAAATAGAATATTGTAAAGAATTATTTACAGATACGTTAGATACTGGAACTACTGATGCATCTATACTACTAGTATAGAAAGGAGAATCTACAACTTTAACTGGAGTGCTAAATGAATATGTTACAGTTGCAAATGTATTGGTAAATCCTTTTAATACGCCGTCAGTAGTTGCATAACCAATATTATTCTTGTCACTTATGACTGTTTTATCATCAGTTCCGTTGACATTATCTACGGTCATTGCAAGGAATGTTGAAGGAATTCTTATTACGATATTTTCTGTATCATTTGGAATAGTCCATACAACAGAAGAATTATTGTTTCCTAATAACTTATCAGTAAGACCATAATGCGACATTGTTGTAAGTCCAAGTATCCAAGAATCATGAGCAGAAGAAACAATATTGTCAACAACATCTGATATGTTAATGATACTAGAAACAAATGCAACGTCTTTTATTTCAGCAGAACTTTTTTGTCCTTCAAGTGAGAAAGTACCAGTAATAATATTGTCTTGTGGATTTTTACTTGAAAGTGTATAAGCAACTGTAAGGCCATAATTCTTATCTACACTGTAACCAGGAATCCCTATATCACTAGCATTTACATCTGTAAGAGATTGTATATTATAAAGAGCGTCTTTACCATATACATCATTAGCATTTGGTCTCGTGTATTCACCATCAGCATTTAATAAAGTAGCTGAATAGAAATTTGGATATGTAAATGTAAGTGTAGGAATGTTAGTAGGTTCTTCCATGTTAATCAATTGATGTAAACCAGATTGATTTAATATTGTACTAACATTAGGTTTTGAAAGATTAGAAAATATCTTTGCATAAGATACATTATTGCCTTTAATATAGTTCCAAAAGATATTATTATTATTAAGATAAGATGTCATCTTTTCAAGAATTTCTTGAGCGTTATACGCAGGAACTATGAAATCCTTTGTAAAGATTTCTTCAACATCTCCTTTATGGACTTTGATGTTCATAGTAGATGAAAAATCTGTAGAATTTTCGCCGTTATATTTAGGTCTGTTAATAATTTTTCCATCTTTAGAAACTATCTCAAGATCTCCAACTGCCTGTATAGTAAATGTAGGTGGGTCTATTGTACTTCCATTGGTAGCAGATTTAAGAGCAACGCTAAGCTCTTTAATCTCTTCTGTTATACTAGCCCAGTTAGGATTAGCACCACTTAAGATAGCATCAAGTTGCTGCATATCTCTGATAACAGCTTCTTGATCTGTAAGTGTTTGTTCTTGTATAAGAACCGGATATTCTTTATATATATAGTCTTTTTTATCTGGAGATATTATCTTTGCAACAAGAGTACTTCCAGAACGTTTCTTTCTGTTATTGGGTTTAAGTATAAAGCTCATCTTTATCCTCCTTTTTAATGTTTTAACTATACCGATACACTAAAGTGTATCGGTATAGTTTCATTGATTATTCTTCTCTGTTAACGTTTATGAATAAGTCATCTATAAGTTTTTCTGATGGAATTGTAATGTTATTATTAGTAATTGTGAAATCTACACCATCAGCACTAGGATAGTTAGAAACTAAAACGCTAACGTCTCCATCAACATTCTTCAACTGTATAGTTAAAGAATCGTTATAAGGAAGATAAGTATATACATAATTACTATAAAGATTGTAATTATATAATATACCTTGTTCACTAGCATTTGTTATACCAATGATATAAACAGATACATTACAAGGATATTGTAATAATGAGAAGTAAGAATTTTCCTTTGTAAATGTATGTTCTTCTTTTGCAAGAGCTATGGATGCATAAGCAACAATTTCTTTATTAAATATTTGTTTTACGTTTTCTCCATCTTCCTTCTTCATCGCAATAGATTCACCGCTATTTTTAGTAAAGATAATATTAAGATATTTTGAAGGATCTGCATTAAAGATATCTTGGTACCAGTTCTGTTTAAGATTATTAGATTGTGTTATATCGCTAAGTGCTATCTCATGATTAAGATCTACAAACATCTTATCAAATGAGTATTCATGAATATTATCAGAATCTGTACCATCATCAAATATTTTAGTAAGTATTGTTTCTGCATGAATGGCTTCTGCTAAAGGAACATTTGAGTATCCATAAAGAACATTGTCTACGTCTTCTGGTAAATTAAATGCATTAGCCTGTTCTTCTGATTGTGATACTTTAATATTTGATAAGAAGTCAATTGTTTTCTTATTTCCTTTGTCAACAACTAAAATGCCTTTATGAATAAGAACATCGCCTTCACTTTCAGCATATCCATCAACAAGAATTTCAACGTTATTTGCTTCATAATGATAACCTTTAAATGATCTTTCCTGTTGATCTGCAAATACTTTAGTAATTACTGAACCAGTTTCAGATTCCATCCAGTTTTGTTCAGGATCAACAGACCAGAATATTGTACATCCATTACTTGTCTGCTGAGGAAGAACAGTAGAACCATTTTCAATGATTAAATCATTAATCATTATAGTTCTAAGTTCATTAGAAGCTATTTCAAGAATCTTATGGTTATCAGTATATATAGGCTCTCTTTCTGATTTCTTAAGAGCAACACCATATCTTGCATTAGGACCGTCAGATAATGGTGAAAAAGGAGCCGTAACTGGGAAATAAGTAAATGTTTCTTCAAGATCTTCAGGAGCTTTTTCAAAGTCTTTGTTTATAACAAGTTCATCTTTTGGATAAAGTGAGCTGTTATCTATAACAAGAATGTCTGAAAGAATACCTCTAGGACCATCATTACCATGAGTAATCTTGATTCTGTCTGCATAATATTCTCCGGTATAACTTGATTTACCATAGAGAACTTTACTCATATATTCTTCTGTTGTAGCAAACAAGAAGTGATGTTTCTGATAGAAAGCTTTTGATCTGGTATGATACATTGATACACTAGTTACACCATCAGCAGTATTCTTACCATAATCATCAATTGTTTCTATTCCTATTACGTTTCCGAATACATCTCTTGTTATTCCAGAAGTAATTACGAATTTCTCTTCGTGATAACCAAAGTTAAAGTAAACTTTATAATTATCGCCTGAAATAGATAGTGGATTAATATATACAGCCATTTCATTTGTTCTGCTATCATTAGCTCCAAATATAGGCATATAATTAGCAACTGGCCTATAGAATAATGGAGTTCCATCTATATCATTTCCTAACTGAACTGGAACATTATTTGCTGTATTTACTACCATATATCTAGGGCATTCATCTTCATTAAAGAATTTATTTCCTGTAATATTAAGATAGAATACTGCAAAACCAAGACTAGAAATCTTTGACCATGGTTGTTCTCCACCGATACTTGTACAATGATCTTTATAAGCAATAACGTTAGTTTCTCTATCTACTGCCGTAGGGAACATATCTTCATCAACATCACGTAATTTATGAGTAGTTCCTACAGTAAAGAATTCATTATCAAATTTTCTATTAATATGATACTGAGTATCATTTGTATCCATTGTTGTTTTGCATGGTGTTGTGCTTGAAGAAGTATATAATGCAAAATTACCAGATACATCATTAATAGAATTTTCAAATGATTCTATTTGTCCTATGTAACAGTTAGATATAAGATGTCTGTCTCTTTGATAATCAAGAGCTGGATTACCCATAACTATTAAAGAAAATCTGTTATTATTAGTATTAATCCAGTAAGAAATTCTTGTATCAGCAGTAAGACCAGCGGTTTCAAGTGGTACTAATAAAGTACCATCTGTGATATTAGTAATACTAATATCTTCATCTATTTCATCCATCATTACTTCTTCAAAATCTTGATACCAAGATAATTTAGACCATGGTGAAGTATGAGAATTAGTAACAGTAACATTACCATTTGAATCTGTAATGTTAGGTTCTGGACCAGAAAAATCTTCTGATGGATTATCAAACATTCTTACAAGACAATAATGGTTATTAGGAAGAGTAATACTTTCTGTTATATCAAGAGAATTTAAATCAGTAGAAACATCACTCTTGTTATAACTATATCTAAGTACAAGTGTTCCATATAATACATCGTCATCAACAACTTTATCAAGACAGAATTTTATTTCTTCATCAAATACAACTGTTTTGGTATCTAATTGACCAAGATTTGATGTAGGAATAGGCATATATCTACCTTCAGCATAAAGTTCAGGTTTAAGATTATCTATTCCTTCAAATCCATACTGATTGTATATATCAAGAGTTCCTTTATGTACTGTATATATTTGAACTGTCTTATTATAGAAGAGATGAACATAACATACTTGTTCTGCTTCTGTAGAACCAGATAATGTTATAGAAAGTTTCATCTTTTGAATAAGATCATAATCTGTAACAGTAAAGTTAGTCTTTAATCCACATATATTAAAGATAAAGTTATAAAGTTCAGGTTCTATTTGTTTAATAGAGTTAAGATGAGCTTTTTCAAGATAACACCAAGTTGTACGATTATTAGTTGTAGGTATTAGAATAACTTCCTCTATTTGAGAAGATGTTTTACCAAATATATTAGCAAGTCCGTTTAATACACCAGTATTTTCATCAAATAAATAACTTAATGTTACTGCATTTGATACAGAATCTATTTGTTCTTCTTGAGGTTCTACAGTAACTATGCCTATATTATCAGGAATACATTTATCTTCGTCTGACAATATAGTAAGATCATATACAGCATTAGCTTTAGATTTAGTTGCTTCTTGATACATTTCTTTAGTAATTAACTGAGGAATTATACCATGAAGTTCTGCGTCTAAAGGATATTCTTCTGGATTAGCAAGATATTTAGGCTTATAAAACTGTACATACATAGTTGTACTAGCAAGATCGGTATCACCACTAACAGAAAGATCATCTTTTTCTTCGTCTTCTATTGTTTTTGGTGTAGTCTTAGTTCTAAGTACAACTGTGTCAGTAATCTGAGCAATCTGATTTTTAAGTTTAGCAATTCTTTGGCTTTCGCCAAGAGTATCTACACCATTACTAGGGTCAAGATATTTTTCTCTTGAGTTAAGTCTGCTATACTCGCTAAAAGACTTATCAACCATAGGATATACAATATCCCAGCTCTTTTCTATAAGCGGTTTAGCTTCTTGTATGATCTTACCATTAGCGTCTTTTATAGCATCACTTTTTACGCCTAAAGATACTACTTGTGCTAATTCTTTTATGAAATCAGATGATGAGCATACGCCTTCATAATATCTGAATTTCCTATACTCATTAGTAGTATTTTGAGCCATAGCTTTTCCTCCTTTATTTTTGTTCTTACTTAATATAATAATACATTTGTTTTCTATATTTTAGCTACTTTGAGTATTATCCATCAGTATAATAAACAGCGTCTTTTTCTATTTCTTCGTAATACTCACCATTTATACCTAATGTAGATTCTGGTTCAGTAAGTTTATCAACATCAAGCATTTCTACGTTCTTGATTTCTTCTGTATTCTTTTCTCTAAGAAGTCTAACTCCTAACCATACTTTTTTAGCTGTTCCACTCATGTTTACAAATTTTAATAAGAAATCTGATTGTGATTCTAGTTTATAAACATAAGCAGCAGTTCCTATATATAATCCTTCTTTTACTTCTGTAGGAAACCAAGTGTCGAACCATCTTTCATTATTAACATAAAGATTATAATAATCATTTTCTCCATAACCAGAACAAGTAACTACTAATGACAATAATTCCATATTTTCATTAGGACTTGTCCATGTTAAATCATATACCCCTTTTACAGCAGGTATATTCATCATAATCATTTTATTATATGGTTGTGATAATTGGGCGAAATTCTTGATTTCTTTAACGTATTCAACACGCTTAACTTTATCAAGTTCTCCACCAGCTACATAAACAACTTGGAATCCCATAAAATATACCTTTATAAATGATTTAACCTAAAATGATTATATCATAATTTCATTATGATTGTGTTTCTTCGTTGTTATTATCATCTTCTGGTATAGGATTTTCTTCTATATTTTCTTGTTCGTTTTCAGTAGGATTTATATTTTCTGTATCATCATTGTTTTCTGTATTTTCAGATGGTTCAATAGGTTCGTTAGTATCAGTAGCTTCTGTATTTTCTGTAGGTTCTATGTTATTTTCTTCGTTTTCAGTAGGTTCAGTAGGTATATCAGTATTTTCTTCTGTGTTTTCAGGTTCTTCTTCTTGTTCTTCACTAGATTTACTAAATGTAAATATTATATAAGTACAATCATGGTAACTGTCATATATTCTTGACCAGTAACCATTTATGTCTTGATGTGTATATTCTTCATGTTCTTCATCTAACGATTCAGCATATATATAGCTATCATTAAAATCTATTCTAGACTCTTCAACGTTTCCTTTTAGTTTTATATAAATCATATTTGTTTTTAACGAAACATTGAGGGAATTAGGTGAAGGAAATTGTTCAAGAATAACTATAGGTTCTTTTATGTTTTCAAGAAATGCATCATATGATAACATTTCTGGAGTATCTTCTTGTGCTATTACACTATCAGTTATTGGTTTAATAAATATTTGATGGGTATCACTCCATTCACCATTTTCACTTTTGACTCTTATGTAATATATACCTTCATTTACATTAAAAGATGGTATATAACTAATTTCATTTTCATATTCGTTTCCAGGTATTACTTCGTTTAATATAAGATTTTCAAATGAATTATTTTTAGCTATTTGAAATACATAAGATGGAGCATTTTGATTAATCCATTTAAATTCTGGAATGCTTTCTGAAATAAGACCATACTTAGGACTAATAATTTTACATCTAGGATAACTAGCAGTTTTTTCTGTATAGAAAACACTTACTACTTTTTGAACAAGATGATTGCCTACTATGTCAGATATTTTATCATTTAACACTAATATATAAGAACTATTAGCATTAAATGGTTTTTCAGGAGTATAAGTTAATATTTTTTCTTTATAACTAATACTACCTTTAACAACAGAAAATTTAGAATAATCTTTAAGACTGTTAACGTCTTTATATATTTTATTATAGTCTTCAAAAACAACTATGTTTTTTGTAAGAGTGATTGGATTTATATCAGAACTAAAAGTAACGTCAATGGTAGAATTCACATTGACGTTACTCTCAGTATGGGAAGGAGATATTGATAACACTCTTAAACCTATTGATTCGTTATTGTTATTCATAATCTCGCTCCTTATATTTGATTATTAAGAATTTCGTTTTCTACCTCTATTTTTCTTTGTTTCTTTTACTTCTTTAGGAGCTTCTTCTACTATAGGTTCTGAAACTTCTTTAACAGAGGCTTCTTCCGGTTCTTTGATTTCTGGTTCTGTTACTTCTTCCTTTACCTCCTGAACAATATCATCTTCTTTATTGGGAGTTGGCTGTTCTTCTGGAGCTGGTTGAGGAGTAACTGGTTTTTCTGTTTCGGCTTTTTCTTCTGTAATATCAAGAATATTGCCTACCTTTAATGCTCTCTTAATACTAG
>JAEEGL012360160.1_pt1 | contig 14766 bp, 12 predicted proteins | sample 9134231 | NCBI WGS metagenome assembly JAEEGL01 (sample SAMN16246548, study PRJNA631951) | gut metagenome | biome: gut microbiome; feature: rumen; material: fiber-attached | host: Bos | place: Iran: Karaj | collected 2018-10 | reverse complement strand
TCGTTCTCGTTGGTGCGATACATGTAAACATAGTAGTCGTGGAAGTCAACTGCGCTGCTGTACAGATCATAGGGAACCTCGTCGATGTCCTCGTACAGGTCGAAGGTGTAGTCTACAGCGGGGAATGTGAACTTGTAGGGCTCACCACCCATACCGTCGATTACCCAAACAGCATAGCTGATCAACTCGGGATCGAGCATGTTGCCGTCAACATCGGTGGTGGGCAGGGTGAAGTAGAACTTCGAGTAGCCACTCTCATCACCACAGTCATACCAGTCGTCAGCGGTGGGCATAGCGGGCTCAGCATCAACAGCGGGCTGCTTCAGGATACCCATGGGAGCGATGTAGCCATACTCGTCGAGGCTAGCGAACTCGATAGCGGTCATGCTCAAGTCGTCGCTCCAGTAGGTCAGCATACCAGTTGCATTGCCCCACAGGGGGAATTCAGCGTTGAGGTCACCCTCGGTGTTCAGCAGGTAGATGTAGTCACCGTCGATCATGAACTCGATGTCAGTGCGATCGTCGATCTCATAACCCATGTAGTAGTCATCCTCGCCATCACCGTCTTCGTCACCCTCGGTGTAGGTGTAGGTGCTACCCCAGCCCAGGATGATGCCATAGCCATAAGCATCGCTCCAGCTCAGATACTGGCCGTTGGGAACAGTGATGATACCGGTCATCCAGTCATAGGTACCCTTTACCCATGAGCCGTAGCTGTCATGATACCATGAGGGGTTCTGGATGTAAACGTCGCCGTTGGTCAGGTCGAAGGCAACAGTGAACTTGCCATCGGTGAAGCCAGCGCCAATGCCGAAGATGCTGCTGTAGATAACAGAGGAGTTGCGGTAGTAGGTGTAAACCTGGCAACCCTCGGGGATCTCGGTGATAACGGTGGGAGTCTCGGGCTCGGGCTCGGGCTCAAATTCACCGATGGTGATGTCATCCACGTTCAGACGGAACATGTCATAAACGTTGTGGTGACGGATAGCAACGAAGCCTTCCATGCCCTCATACTCGCTCAGGTCATAAGCATAAGCCTTCATGACACCGGTAACGGTAGCGCTGCCCAGCTCAATGTAATCGCCGTTTACATAAACATAAGCGGTGAAGTACTCGCTAGCGTAGCTGGGATCCTGACCACAAGCATAGAAACCGAAGGTGCCACCCAGCTCGATCCAGGGCGATACCAGCCAGTTGTCGGGATACAGAACGCCAAAGTTGTTGTCATAGCTGGCAGATGCCATAACACCAGTGCCACTGTGAGCCTTGATGCCATCGCCATTCGTGTATTCCCAGCCGTAGCCGTCCTCGTCATCATCCCAAACGGTCCAGTCGTTGGCCTGAGCCTCATCCTCGAAGTCCCAGAACAGGGTCTCACCAGCCTTGAAAGCGTGGTTGGTAGTGGGGCGTGCAGTGGGATCAAATGCCTTCAGGGGAATACCGGGCAATACGTTAACGTCACCCTTCTTCACCAACTTGGTCTGACGATCCATAGCCTTCAGCTCCTTCACGTTAGCCTTGTTCTCCTTGCTGATCATCTTGTAGTTGCCTGCAGATGCGCCAACGGCAACAACACCAGCGATCAAAAGTACTAAAAATTTCTTCATACAATAAAAAAATTTAAGTTAATAAAAATTGATTAAAACACTGATTTTGTATAGTTTAAAAATCGTTTCCAGGTTTTGTTTGGTTAATAATTGTTGAAACTGTCTTGCAGAGTTTCGTCTATTCGCATGCAAAGTAACTGCTTTTTTTTGAAAATACCTAAAAAAATGTTGATTTTTTTCCTTTTTATCTGATTTTTTCCTGTCAGCTATTCATCGGTGGATACTCACCAAACGATGCACAGCCTGGGCCACACGTGTGAGGGTGCTGTCGGTGTCCATGGCGATTTCAAGGGTGAGGTCCTCACTCACTGCGATAGCCGCCTGCAGTCCAGCCTGCTTGGGGTCGAAGTCGGGTGCGATGATGCCGCACACAGCGGCCACATCAATGCCACGCTCGCGGGCCATGGCAATGACCTGGCCTGGTGCCTTGCCCATGAGGGTCTGACGGTCGAGTTGCCCTTCGCCGGTAATCACGAGATCGGCTTCCTTTAGGGCCTCCTGCAAACCGTTGTGGCTCAATACATAAGGGGCGCCTGGCAGTAGATGGCATTCCAGCAGATGCAGCATCATGGCGGGAATGCCTCCGGCGGCGCCACAACCTGCCAGGTTGGCGATGTCGCTGCCCACAATGCCTGCCACGTGGCGCATGCCGTGCTCCAGTAGCTCGACCTGTTGTGGCGAAGCGCCCTTTTGGGGCGCATAGACCGCTGCTGTGCCCTTGTGGCCGCACAAGGGATTGTCCACATCTGTTAATAAAGTGAAATGACACTCCTGTACCTCATGAGGGATGCCACGGGTCTCGATGTGTGAGATGTCTTTGAGCGACGCGCCGCAAGGGAAAAGATGATGCCCCTCGCTGTCAAGGAATTCGGCGCCTAAAGCGCTTAATATGCCCATGCCGGCATCACAGGTTGCTGAGCCTCCAAGTCCCAGGACGATGTTTCGGCATCCACGCTCCATGGCGTCGCGCATCATCAGGCCGGTGCCCAGAGTGGAGGCGCGCATGACATCACGTGCTCCCTTAGGCACTAAGGCATGACCACTGGCAGCAGCCGTCTCGATGAGTGCAGTATTGTCATCGGTAACAAAATAGCTGGCATTGACGGAATTAAGGTGCAGCAATGGGCCAGGTGCGTTCATGGCTATCCATTGCCCTTGCAGGGATGCTGCCAGCACGTCAGTCGTGCCATCGCCGCCGTCGGCAATAGGTACACAGACTGTCGAGACATCATCGAGGCCGCGCAAACTGTCTTGCGCGGCCTCGTTAAGCTGTTGAGCCGTAGCTGACCCTTTAAATTTATCAAATGCCAGAACGACTTTCATGTTTTTTAGGCTTTAGGCTTTAGGCTTTAGGTGGCAAGTCCTCATACCTGACTCCTCATTCCTTATTGAATCAATCTACCTTGACAACGAGGAAGTTAGACTTCTCCCAAAAGCGGTTGGGATCTTTGATGTGGAGCGTCTTGACATTGCCGTGTTCCACCAACTCATAGGAATCTTTGGGATGGTTGGTCATCAGCTGGGCCTTGTTGCTGTGCAGTGGGATGTCGTTGAGGGTGCGTCGGTCGGCCTTGGTGAAGTAGGACATTTCAAAGTCGCCCTCCAGAATCTTGGTCTTGCGCAAGAAGCCTGTCTCGATGATTTTGTTGTTCTTGAGTTCCTTCTTGGAGCCGATAACATAATAGCAAGTGTTCAGGTTGTCGACCTGGGTAGTGAGCTGCTTGGAATGCTGCTCGGCGGCCTCTTTCTCGCGGGTGACGTTCTTGTTGACGGTGTTCAGCGAGTCCACGCTCTGGTTCAGGTTCTTAATTTGGATATGCGCGTTAGCCAGTTGTCCGGTCAGGTCGTTGATGGTCTTTTCCTGCTCCTCGAGTTGGGCCTTCATGTTAGCGATGGTCCTTTCCATCGTGGAATTGTAGTTGGTGGACTGCTTGAGGCGGCGTTCCAGTTCGGCAAGGCGCTGTTTGTGCTTATTGATGGACTGCTGGATGAGCACAATGTCGTCACGCAGCTGTTTTTTGCGGTCAGGCGTCTCGCCGTTCAGGTTGTTGACCGATACGATGTCCTCCAGTTCCTTGATTTTTGTCATACCGTCAGCAATGTCTCCCATGAGTTGCATGAGGCTGTCCTTCTCGGCATTAGCGGTGTTGATAGAGTCTTGCAGCGCTGCGTTGATGGAGTCCTGGCGCATGGCCTCTTGTTCCAACTGGTTGGTGCGCTTGCAGGCGGGCATGATTGCCAGGCCCACCATGAGCCAAATAAATAACGAAATATGTTTCATAACTTTCAGAATTTTCGATTATTACATTATTGTTCTTAAAGTAATTGTTAAACTCTTGCCTGTTTGCCCTTGAAGGCAGCATACTTGTCCACCTTGACCATGGCTTCGGGACTGTGTCCCGCAACAATGATGACAATCTCACCCCGTGGGGCGTTGGAGGTGAAGTAGTCCACCAACTCTCCCAACGTGCCGTTGTGGGTGGTGTTGTGCAACTTGCTGATTTCACGCACCACACTGGCTTCCCGATCATTACCCATGACCTCGGCCAGTTGCTGTAGTGTTTTCAGCAGTCTGACGGGTGATTCATAAAATATCATCGTCAAGGGCTGGTCTTTCAATTGGTCGAGACGGCTTTGGCGGCCTTTCTTCGGGGGCAGGAACCCCTCGAACACGAATCTGTCACAGGGCAGCCCCGAATTGACCAGTGCCGGCACAAATGCCGTGGCGCCAGGCAGGGTCTCGACCTCGATGCCGTGACGGCGGCATTCTCTCGAGAGCAGGAAGCCCGGATCGCTGATGCCAGGTGTTCCCGCGTCGCTAATGAGTGCCATCACCGTTCCCTCCTTGAGCTGCTCTACCACGCTGGCTGCCGCCTCATGTTCGTTGAACTTGTGGTGGCTGCGCATGGGGGTGTTGATGCCAAAGTGCTTGAGCAGTACGCCGCTCGTGCGGGTGTCCTCGGCAAGTATCAGATCTACGCTACCCAGCACCTCGACAGCTCGAGGCGTCATGTCGGCCAGATTGCCGACAGGAGTGGGCACTATGTAGAGTTTACCTGCCATGTGATGAAGTGGTGAAATCAAAAATCAGTGCTGGAAATGGTTGCGCACGATGGTCATGAAATCCTTGACCACCTCGTTCTCGCGGTCCCAATTCAACTGGCTATAGAAATAGAGCTCGGCGTTGCCATAGCTGGTCATCACCTCGATGTGCTCGATGGCGGTGTCCATGGCGTTGGCACTGCCGGCAAACAATTCGCGCTGGAAGCGGAAACGATCGTTGATAGAGAAGGCCTTGCGGATGTCCTTCGACAGGTTGCGTTGCAGTTTCTCGTCAACACGCAGTGGAGCGGCGGTTGCTTCGGGCTCGGGAAATTCGGTGGGAACGGGAGGAATAGGCATCTCGTCCTCTGGCTCGGGAACCGTCTCGTCGTCGGCCTCAATGAACTCGACAGTGATATCAGGCTCATCGCTGGCCTCAGGGAGCACGTCGGGATCAGGGTCGGGAATCTCGGGAGTCTCTGGAATTGCTGGAGATTCTGGAACAACTGGAGTCTCTTGAGTTTCAGGAGCTGCATGGAATGGTGGGGGAGTCGGGGCCGTTGAGGCTGGCTTTTCGGTCTCTGGCTCGTTCTCGGGCATGATGAATTCGACCTCGATGTCTTCGTCAGGTTCACGGTCGGCAACAGGCACTTCATGTTGCGGCTCTTCGTAATTCAGTTCAAAAACCTCCTTGAACTCCTCGCCGTTATCGTGTTGCCAGGTCTCGTTAGCATCATAATCGTCTTCGGGCAGGCTCGCCTGTTGAGCAGGTTCCTCGGGTATTGGCTGTTCCTCGGGTTTTGGCTCAACCTCGGACTTTGGCTGTTCCTCTGGTGAGTTGAAAGCCACGCCACACATCTCGGCGAGTTCTTTCACCTTGCGTTGTATTTTATTAGTAATGACTTGGGGCGTATTCTCCTCACCCAAGCGGCGGGTGACGAGCATCAATCCCTCGATCTCATAGACATGAGACAGCATTTTCTCAATCGACATGTTCATAATCGTCTGTTTTATTGTGCCTTGACTGTTTCCAGCCAAGGATTTGCTTTACATTGAACGTGCAAGTTTAGGCATTTTTTTTGAAACACCAACTATTTTATTCAAAAATAGTGCAAGCCGAACACAAAACGAATGTATTTGATTTTGTTGAGTCGCCGCCTATTTTATTCAAAAAGATTGCAAAGGAAGGTGCCTATCTGCTCGCGAATGCTGGCTTGAGAACAGGTGAAATTGTTGACCAGCACAGCAAAGGCATAGCGCGGTTCGTCGGCAGGATAATAGCCCACAAAGCATTGCACATGTCGCATGCTGCCCGACTTGAGCACGATTTGGTCGCTCAAGGGATTGGCCTTCAATGTGTTGCCGGCACGTCCTGCGGCCTTGGGCATGAGGTCGCACAGCCTCACGCCATCAAAGCGGCGGTGAGCCATCATCGTGAGCATGTCGCCAAAGAAGCTGACTGGTGCCTTGTTGGCGCGCGCCAAACCGCTGCCGTCACGCATAAACAGCGACTCGGCATTGACTCCCTGTTGTTCGAGCCAGCGCTTGACGGCGGCTACACCGATAGCGTCCAGGTTGGACGGCATGGCATCGAGGTGCTTCACTTCCCATTCGCGGGCGCCGATGGCTCGCAGCAGAGCATGGGCAAACATATTGTCGCTGCGGTCGAGCAATGAGGTGATGATCTCGGTGAGTTCAGGCGACTTGTGGATCATGAGCAGAGAGCGAGAAACCTCGGTCTCGTCCTCGTTGATGGCTTTTGGATCAAAGTCGTAGCGTATCTCAGAAGAGTTTAACAAAGCGTGTTCCACACTGTCCACCAGCATGGGTGCAGGTGTGGGGTTGGCGTAGGTGTTGCGATAGCTCTTGGCTGTACTCTCGCCTGTAATTACCAGGGCGGGAATACTGTAATTCAAATAAGGGGTGATGGCATTGCGGCTGCGGCTGGCACGGCAACGGCTGACCACCTTCATCCCCGGCACGGCAGGCGTGAACGACGATTGTGACACACGGCCGCGTGAGTCCAGTGTGTAGGACACGTTGACCAGATTGTCATGGTAGCTGAGAGCATGGACAGCTGTGCCGTAATCATAGGCCAAGTCGCCCACATCCCAGTCCTCGTCAAAGTAGGGGAAGGCGTAGTAGCTGTCATCACCGATAACGGCACCCACCACCTGGGTAATGCCCCGGGCACGCAGGGCAGCAATGATTTCCTCAACTATGTTGGCCTGGCATGGCAGGAACACTGAGCCCAGCGTGGGGTCACCAAGGCCTCGAATGACGATGTTTCCCTTGAAAAGCCCGTCCTGGATGGTGCCGTCGAGATAGACGGGAGTCTCGAACCTGAAGTGTGGCCCTAACAACCCCAGTGCTGCCGACGACACGACGGTCTTCATCGTCGAGGCCGTGATGTTGGCTTGCTCTGGACGGTAGCTGGCTATGGATTTGGCGCTGTCCAGATCGATGACGGTAACGCCTACCGAAGCATAGCGCAGCGAACTGTGGGCTACGAACTTGTCCACCGCCTCTTGAGCGGTATATGCTTGAATCTGTATGATGGCGGCCAGGGCCAACAGAAGAAATAGCGATGTTCTTTTCATTATATATTAATGTGTTGTTTTAATGTCTGTCTTGACGGCGATGGCGTTTGATATAATGTCGCCAGGCATAGGGCCGTCTCTCGTTCAGATAGTCCAGATTGCGCTGGTTGGCGTAAGCCTCGCGCTCAAACGATATATTGCGATAAGCATTGCCACGCATGGGCAATCGCATGAGCCACTCCACCAAATAGGCCATGTAGAAGAATACAAAAAGCATCTCTCGCTGTTGTGCCGAGTGGATGCGTTCATGGTTCATCAGCTCATGGCTCAGATACACCCCCGGGTGCACAAAAAGCAGTCCCAGCAAGTTGATGGCCGAGAATCCTCGAAAGGGCAATATGGTGGTGCGGATTATTTTCACGCCTGCAAAGGTACAATTTTTTTTTAGTTCAGCTTTCGTGGAATCTAAGGTTTCAACTTTAGGGATTTTGGGCATTTTTGATGGAAAAAAAGGAGAAAAACAACAATTTATTGATTTTTATTGCGGTGTTTTTGATGAAATAATGTAATTTTGTCGCTTAAATAACAAAAAACATACCCTAAAAAGAGGATTTGTATTATGTTCATAGCAAGATTTACAAAGGTTTTGATTCTGGCATTGCTGTATGTATTGGCAGTTGTTATTGTGGAGCTGCTGGGTTTCTATCATCCGTTTTTCTGGACATATAGTGCAGTGTTTGCAGCTGTCATTGCTGCATGGCCTTACTACAAGCTGTGCGAGGTCAGTCCCGTGCCGGGCATGGCGATCCTGTGCGCTATCCTGTTGCTGATGATCAATTTCCTCTTTGGGCAAGGACATGAATACTTTGCATTGGGTTGTGTTGTCCTGGGTTGCATAGCCGAGGGATTGCGCAAGGTCTTTGGCAATTATCGTGGTGTCAAGGGTGTGATTTCGAGCTATGTGGTCATGTCGTTGATCCCCTTCAGCAAGAGTATTGCGTTGTGGATTGATTATGACACGGCAATGGATTTGATTATCAGCAAGATGGGCGATATCTATGCTGCTGTGATGGGTCGCATGCTCTCCAAGTATATGTTTATGGCCATGTTTGCCCTCACCATTGTTCTGGCATTTATCACTATTTGGATATTGGCACGTAGATGGAGTCCTCGTGACCGCTACGGCTACAGGGTATAAGGAGGAATTTGAGAAATCTTCTAAGTTATTCGGCTTTAAGCTGAAGTGAGGGCGAGGGCGTGATGCTTTCGCCCTCAATTTCTTTGTCGATGGACTCGAACTTGCTGTGTTGGCTCTTGTATTCAGGTACAAACTCCTTCATGGCGTAAATCATGCCGTGAATATCACCCTTGTTGGCCAGATTAATGATGATGTCGATGTTGTCGCACACATCGCGGTAATTATAGGTCTTGACCTTGGCAATCATAATCTTCTTGTTGACGGTGGCTGTGGTCTTCTCCTTGTCGTTGAGCAGTTCCTCATAGAGCTTCTCGCCGGGGCGCAGACCGATTTCCTCGATCTTGATGTCCACATCAGGCTTGAGGCCGGCAAGAGAAATCATGCGTCGGGCCAGGTCATAGATCTTGACGGGTTCACCCATGTCAAAGATATAAATTTCGCCGCCGCTACCCATGCAACCTGCCTCGAGCACGAGTGAGCAGGCCTCAGGAATGGTCATGAAATAGCGGATAATGTCCTTGTGCGTCACTGTGACGGGCCCACCGGCAGCAATCTGCTTGCGGAACAGCGGAATGACAGAACCGTTGCTGCCCAGCACATTGCCAAACCGTGTGGTGATGAACTGCGTCTTGCCCTTCTTGTTGCGGTTCGGCTCAAAGAAAAGGGACTGGCAATAAATCTCGGCCAGACGCTTGGTGCAGCCCATTACATTGGTGGGGTTCACCGCCTTGTCGGTCGAGATCATCACAAACTTATAAACATTGTATTTCAGGGCCAGGTCAGCAACGTTGCGGGTTCCCATCACGTTGGCCAGGATGGCCTCGGTGGGATTGATTTCCATCATGGGAACGTGCTTGTAGGCAGCAGCATGGAAAACATAGCACGGGTGGAACTTGGCGAAAGCTTCCTCCACACGGTCACGGTTGCGCACATCGCCCATGAAGAGTTCAATGTCGGCCTGGGGATATTCCTTCTTCATCTCCAGCGAGATGTCGTGCATGGGCGTTTCGGCCTGATCGAACAGCACAATCTTGTTGGCACCGTAATTGGCCACCTGGCGGACGATTTCGCTACCGATCGAGCCGCAAGCACCGGTGATGAGCACACACGAACCGTTGATGTGCTCCTTGACGAGCGGGTTGTCCAGCACGATGGGCTCACGTCCCAGCAGGTCCTCGATCTGAACCTCTTTAATGAATGTGGAGATGTTTTTGTTGTTGTCCTTGTCCTGTTCAAACTCGGCCACCTTGTTCATGGCAAGCAATGCGATGTCATTCTTGATGAAATAGTCGGCAAAACCGCTGGACATCAAGTTCATGCTCTTGGCATCAAAAATCAGGGCATCGATTTCATCCTTTACAAAAGTGTCGGCCATGGTCGACGGATTGAAACGGTAAACCTTGAATCCGTTGATTTCGGCGTTATCCTGCCCCGACTTGAGGCTGAGCAGTCCCACAGGGAGATATTTGCCGCCAATCTCGCCCTTGAGCGCATTGGCCAGAAAGACCGAGCTGAACGAGGTGCCCAATACTAGGACACGTTTGCGTCCCTTGGTGGCACTGTTCATGCGCATATACAAGTACTTGATGCACAGGCGCTCTACCATCATCAACGAGAAGGAGAATGCTCCGATGACCAATATGTCCCAAAAATGTAGGCTCGTCGTGTGCCACAGGGCCAACCGCACCAGATTGATGCCCACAAGCAAGGTCATAGAAACCGCCACGACCATAAAGATGCGGTACAGGTCCTCGATGACCGATAACCTGATCACGCAGGTGTAACTCTTTGAAATATAGCTAACCAAAAAATAAATAATCAATACCAGCGCTCCATTGATGATGATATCGTTGCGTCCAGTCACCGTTCCTGTAGAATACATCCCTGCCACAACAGTAGTGGCAAAACTGCCGATAACAATAAGCATATCGAGCATCAGGATGATCCATCGTGGTGTGGTTCTCACCTTGAATGTGCGAAACATTCTCAGGTTCAATATCCAATTGATTAGTCGTTCTATCATAGTTTCGTCATGTGCTAATATTTTCATGTATTTGAAAACCAACAGTTTACCATAATCATTGGGGCCATGGTGGTGGTTGGTTGTCAAAAATCTAGACTACAAAAGTAGCATTTTATTTTCAAAAAACAACATTATGTGTAAAAAAACGTTTCAAGCGAAAAAACTGCCCCTGTTTCGCTTGTGTGACCGATAAAATGCCTAACTTTGCAGGTTTGAATGAAGACGATGAAGAAAATACTAGATTTCATGCATAATAGAATGATGCATCCTGCCGTGGTCGCAGGTTGCCTGGCTTTGGTGATGCTGAATGCATCCTGTTTTGGCGACGAGCCTGACGGTTGTGAGGCAGATATCGAGACCGTGACTCTGCATGTGCCTGGTCCAGAGGAGTTTTTCTTTCAGTTGACCGACTCGATGCAGGTGGTGTTCTCGACCGATAGCGTTATCACCTTTGCGGTTAAGGGCAATGCCGACGTGACGGCTTTGTCCCCGGTGTTTACCCTCTCGCAGGGCGCAACGGTGACGCCAGCCAGCGGTAGCACACAGGACTTCTCACACGGCCCAGTGGTGTATACTGTGACCTCGGAGGACGGTAAGTGGCAACGCCGTTACCGCGTGAGCGTGGTGCCCACACTGATCACGGTCACCGATTCGTTGTGCTATGATTTTGAGCACTACGAGTTGGAGACCACCACCCAACGTTACTACATGTGGCACAATGTGTTGCCTGACGGAACTCTGGGTAACGACTGGGCAACGGCTAATGCCGGTTACCGCATCTCGATGAGCACTGCTGCACCGATGGATTATCCAACCACACCGTTGGCTCAAGGCTATGATGGTGCCGCAGTGTGTCTGACGACAAGAGATACGGGCCCCTTTGGACGCATGGCCAATAAGCGTTTGGCTGCGGGTAATATGTTCCTGGGCACTTTCGATATCAAGATTGCGATGAGCGACCACCTGCACGCTACACGATTCGGCATCCCGTTCACCGACCGCCCTGACCGTTTCAAGGGCTACTACACCTTTGAGCCTGGTCCCACGGTTCAGGACTTCTACGGCAATCCCATTGCCGACCGCACCGACTCGGCATCGGTCTATGCTGTTTTCTACCGCAACCATGACGCGTCGGGCAACGAGGTGGTTCTCTATGGTGACAATGTCCTGTCGAGCGACTTGCTTGTTGCTGTCGCCAATCTCGGATATGTCGCCCCCACGACGACGTGGACCGCATGGGACGTGAAGTTTGAATACCGCGAGGCGGTGGACGAGCAATTGCTGGCCAACCGAGGCTACAGTTTGGCCATCGTGTTCTCGTCGAGCGCCAGTGGTGGCGACTTCATCGGTGCCATTGGCAGCCGCTTGTGTGTGGACAAGGTGAGATTGATTTGCACGCATGAGGAATAATTGACACAATACATTTGACAATATGATCAAGAACATCATATCAACCGCCATATTTACCTTTGCTCTGGCGCTGGGCATGAATGCCACAGTGCTGGATAGCCTTCACTATGATGTGCGTTTAGGATATTCACTGGGCGGCACAATTCCCACCCACATTGGTAAGGAAATAAGAGGCATTAACGGCTACTATCCTGACTACAATTTCACGGTGGCTGCCGAGGTGTCCTATCCGTTGAGCAACCGATGGTCTGTCCATTCAGGATTGCGTTTTGAACTGGGCAGCATGGACGTGGACAGCCGTGTCAAGAACTATGACATAGAGGTTGTGCGCGGCGAAGAATCGCTCAAGGGTATTTTTAACGGCAACGTACGCATCAATAGCGCCCAGCGCCGTCTCACGCTGCCCATTCTGGCCGAGTATCGCATCAGCTCCAAATGGTCGGCTCGTGGTGGTGTGTTCATGGGTTGGTTGACCAACAGGCGTTTCTGGGGCTGGGCCTATGACGGCTATCTGCGCGAGGGCAGTCCCGTGGGACCCAAAATTGAAATGGGTACCGAGCCGGGCGATCGTGGAGACTTTGACTTTGACTCCAGCATGCGCCACATGCAGTGGGGTATTGATGTGGGTGCCGATTGGCATTTCAGCCGGCGCTGGGGTGCGTTTGCCGAGTTGACCTATGGCTTGAGCAATATTTTCAAGAGTGATTTCCACTCGGTACAGCCATTAAGGCCCCTTTTTGGTACCCTGGGTGTGCTATACAGAATCAAATAATGAAACAATAATATATTAAAAATGAAGAAGCTATTTTTATCTTTTATCTTGGCTATAACAGCCACATTACCCATCATTGCGACTGTTCAAACCTTCACTGGCCCAATGGTCGTGACCAGCAACAGAAACACCTACTGTGATAACGGAACGCTTATTGTTAAAAATGGCAACAACGGCCTGAACACGATTTCGCTGATTGTGCCCTCCTATAATCTTCAACTTGATTTGGCAAATGTGCCTTGTGCTGTGGCCAATGGTTTCACCGTATATAGCGTTGACCGTAATGCGCAGACTACACAGGGACAGTTGCGCACTGTCCTGTTTGCGCGCTCGGTCGATGGCATGATGGCGGCCAATGTAGCAATTCCTGACCAGAACATCACGATATGGTTCAATACCGTGGGTGACCACTTCCAGCTGCCCAACTGCGACATGGAAGCATGGACCGCCTCGACTGGTGAGCCCGATCGCTGGCACGGTTTCAAGAGTGCTGGCGGCACTTATGCTACGTCATCGTCTGCGCTTGTCAAACTCGAGAAGAGCACCGACGTCCATAGCGGTACTGATGGCACCTACAGTGCAGTGATGACCGCGGGTTCCATCTTCGGTATTGTGGCCAACGGCACGATGACCAATGGCCGGTTGATGGCTGGTTCGATGTCTGCTACCAGCTATGACAATCACGCCGAGATGGACAAGGACAGTACCAACACCGATGCCAACGGCGACCGTTTCTACATGCCCCTGTATGCCAAGCCTGACAAGTTCAACGTATGGCTGAAATATACCCAGGGCACGAGCAATGCCAACTACAAGGCAAGTGTGAGTGTCAAGACCTTTGACGGCACCTACTATCAGGAACCTGACAACAAGGTGTACACCAATCTTTCAGGAAGCATCGTGGGCGGTCAGATTCCCGCTGGTGGCTGGACTTTCTATTCGTTCCCCTTCGACTATGACAGCTATGCCGCCAACAATGCTGCCACCGAGGCCATTTTCGTCACTTTCTCGACCAACGGCAATCCTGGACAGGGCAGCAAGAACGATAAACTCTTTGTCGATGACATGGAGTTGGTTTACCTGGCCGAGATGACCGACCTGCGTTACCAGGGTGTTACTATCGACGGCTGGAATCCCGCTGTGACAGCCTATAGCATGGAAATCAACGGCGTGCCCAACCTCGATGACTTCACTGCCGACGTGACGGGTGCCAGCGCTGTGCTTACTAAGTCAATGGAGCAGAATGCCGATGGCAGCTACCGCATTGCCATCAGTGTCGTTTCGGGCGACTTGCTGACGGCCACATGCTATGTGATTACCGCTACGGTTGCATCATCAGTGATGAGGGGCGATGTGGATGGTAACGGCACGGTCAACATCAGTGACGTGACGGCACTCATCGACTACCTGCTGAGCGGTAACGGATCGAACATTGACCTTGTGGCTGCCGACGTTGACAATAATAGCAGTGTCAACATCAGCGATGTGACTTCACTCATCGACATGCTGCTCTCGGGAAATTAAACTGGAACAATTACTAACACAATAAAAAAATGAAGAAATTTTTTGTAATGATGGCAGCCCTGTGCTGCGCAATGGCGCTTAGCGCCACTACTTACACTTGTCACCTTAAGGTGACCATCAATGGCGAAAGCACCGAGCAGGACCAAGTGCCTGTCGAGGTGGTGAAAACCGATGGCGTTTATACATTGACACTCAAGAACTTTGTTCTCATTGCCGAGGGTATCCCCATGCCTGTGGGAAACATCCAGGTTTCGGGTGTCGAGGGTATTGACGAGTATGGTTACACGACCATCACTTTCAGCGACCCCATTGTGATTTCTGCTGGCGATGACCCTCAGTACGACTTCTGGATGGGTCCCGATTTGGGAGAGGTGCCCCTGGATTTGGTGTCCAGGTTTACTGACACTGCCTTGAGCGCCAACATCGACATCAATTTGGAATTGTTAGGGCAGATCATCGGTGTGCAGCTCTTTGGCGTTGCTCCCGCACTCGAGGGCGATGTGAACAAGGATGGTGAGGTCAACATCAGCGACGTCAACGCTGTCATTAAGATTATCCTCAACAACTAATCATTTATTGAGTAAAACGATGAAGAAGTTTTTTTATATAGCAGCTTTGTTGTTCACCGCAGCCTTCTCACTCAGTTCCTG